>Ga0157358_1000593_pt1 | contig 15190 bp, 10 predicted proteins | sample AttcapACBM2_FD_111484 | JGI IMG/M metagenome (GOLD analysis project Ga0157358, IMG submission 111484) | Fungus gardens microbial communities from leaf cutter ant in Botucatu, State of São Paulo, Brazil - Atta capiguara ACBM2 | ecosystem: Host-associated > Fungi > Mycelium > Unclassified ...
CAAGCATCTCCTATACTATCAGTTTGTATATAAGACTAGTAGTTACACTGTAATTCGCTAGTCTGATAATTGACAAAGATAATCTCTTATTGAACTCGATCTCTGGTATCCAACGGTGACACACCAATCAGTACTCACATCCACTTGGACTTTCTTCCTTTCATCTGAAGTTGCGACTACGTGGCAGACAGACAGCGTAGCACATAAGCTGAAGCCAAGGTTGTTTCACAAGTCCGCTCATCTCCGAGTTCATTCCTGCGGACTTCCACCCCAGTGTGAACTGTGCCTGACAATATTGAATATAGTATATGACATTCATTCTAGTTATGTTTTATATTCTGGAACTCTCTAAAGTGAGTTTACTAGTACACTCTATTTCTACTTAGATTTGCAATTGTGTTATAGATATTTACTGCCTTTAAATTATAGGCCCTATACTGTAAACCTTACTAGAAATATATTGTCTATACATAATTAACTCACACAACATACTTTACACATACATACACATACAAAACATTACAACATGTCTACTACTGAAGAAATTACATTAAAAATTTTTGCTAATAAGAACAAGTTTGATAGCATAAACTGGATAGCTTGAAGCAAATTTATTTGTGCTGCTATCTGAATAAGAGGTATATCTGGCTATCTTGACAGATCCATCAAAGACTTATTAGCATTAGTGCCTATAACATTTCTAACATTCATATTAACAACTATTAGCAATACTGTTGTGGCAACCACTTATCACAATGACAAATGACTGCACAGGGTAGTAAATCTCTTAATATTGGATTTAGAGTGGGAAGTTCACAAGAGAACTCGACAAGGAGTCTCTGCTTAATTAGAGTTCTATATATACAAAGTACTCATAGTCTATACTACTATCTCATGTTTGCCTCAAGGCTACCATGTTGTATACATGTGCTCTGACATTATCTTCTAGATTCTTCCACCATGTTCTAGGCTTATGACATCACATCATGTGACATGTCATGTGACTACAGTGTTACATGCCTCTTTATCATCCAAAAGAAAAAAAAAGAAAAAAAAGAAATCCCTATAAAGTCAGAAAAATAAAAGAAAATAAAATAAAAATTGCTGGTGTCCAAAGCGTCTCATGACAAATACTACATTTATGCAAACTAGTACAAAACTAGTTTTATCACTATCCAATGAAAAACTATAAAACTTACCAAACTCATCCATTACAGAATGGAATATTCAAAATACTTAGACTAAAGGTTTATTGATCTACAATACCAAAAACCCTATTAAACTTGGTATTAATATTATAAGAAGCTGAGTGACTCTGGTAAGGATGGGAAAATGAGTCAAAAATTCTTTTCACAGTATGAATTAAGTCGGTAATAACAATGATGCCAGAAGAAGTAGTAGTTTAGTTAATATCACACTTAATGGTAAATAATTCAGCTTCTGTACTTGTAACATTGACCACATGGTTGTTGTGGTAACCACTAGTTACAAAGACCAATGACTATACAGCGAGTAAATCTCTTAAGTAGATATCAAGTGGAAAGTTCACAAGAGAACTCGACAAGGAGTCTCTGTTAATTTAGAGTCTTATATATATATGTTTTATATATGGTCCATGCTAACAATAATTAAACCTGTTCTCATGTCCATGTTGCATTCTTATATCCATCTCATTTTCTACTCAAGGCTACCATGTTGTCTTCATGTGTCCTAATGTCATCTTCCAGACTCTTTCACTATATTCTAGGCTTATGACATCATGTCATGTGATCTGTCATGTGACTTCCATGTCACATGCCTCTTCATCATCCAAAAAAAAAGAAAAGAAAAACAAAATCCATATAAAATCAGAAAAAATAAAATAAAATAAAATAAAAATAGTTAATATCCAAAGTGTCCCATAACAATGGTAAAGCATTTTGGTAATAGGCTTGTTATGAATGTGAATGTGTGATATTGACATAGCAATGTTGTTCTTAATGCTAGCATTCATAATGATCAAAGTGTGGGAGGGATTATTTAAAGATTCAATAGCCAATTTGTCAAGTCTATGAACACAGGATTTGAAGTTGTCCTTATTACACTTGCTGAATGAATGGAAAGAAATACAACTAGGAAAAGTATCAATAATTCTGTATTCAAGGGAAAATTCTGAATTAAGAGGGTTAAATAAAGAGAAAACTTCATTAAAATGGTTGTCCATGTTAACAACTGGGCCTTTAATTAGTTGATATTGATGTTTTGAAAGAAACCCAAGGAATAGTGAATATAATTTGGTCAAGTCATTCATTTTGAGTTCTATAAGGAATTAAAGAATATGTTTGGTAGAAAGAAAATATGTATGTAGTTGTGACCTCCTGCTGAGTTTTTGAAGATGGAGGTTAATAGGGATGAGACCCACAATGGCTTCAATACCAAATGACAGAGATATCTTGAATGCTCCCAAAATCCAAATGGCCACTCTTCTTTGTATTTTGCCCAGTATTTTCAGAGGGTATAATAAAGGGGCCTTGTTGTAATACCACAATTGGAAGTTGTATAGAGTCATGGGTAGAACACAACTCCTGTAGAGAAGTTGTTTTTGATGAGGGTTTAAACCTCTTATGGAACTTTTTAGGATCTGCATACACTTGACCATAGAGATTGCTTTGTTGGAATAAAGTTTGATATGTTGCTAGAAAGAGAGTTTTCTATCAAAGATAAATCCCAGATATTTCCAGGATTCTTTGAGGTAAAGAATAGGACCACTAAGAGGGGAAAGGTCAAGGGGAGGGGGATTAAACTGACTATGCAACCTTGAAAAGTGAAATACTTTGGTTTTTGAATGTTCTACTAGAAGACCAAATTTTGAAAGAAGATTAGAACAAATATTATAACTACAGAAAAGTAAAGAGTTAGAAAAAGAAATGGACTTGTTCTGAGCAACAAGGAGACCATTGTCTATTAAAGAGAGCCTAGAAACCAAAATTTCTAGATTTTTTAAGCAATTTTCTAAGATGTAAAGAAAAGAAGTAAGATATAAAACTGAAAGAATGGGAGATAGGGCTGAGCCTTGACTTACTCCAATGTCAACATTAAAAAACAGTGAAGAAAAACTATTCCAAAAATATTGAGTTCTCCTACTGACAAGGTAATTTGAAAAGAATTTGATGACTCTTGAATTGAAACCAGCTTTTTCTAATATAAGGATAAGTAAGTGGTGGTTGAGTGATAGGAAGAATTAGGAAATGTTGAATGCAAGGGTACTTGTAGGAATATTCCTGACCCACCCCATATGAATAAAATGGGTAAGGGCGATGCTGGCATCAGTAGTTGATTTGAACTTGAGCCTCCCAAGTTAACTCCTATGGATGAAGTTGTTAGATATCACTTGAAATTGAAGCCTATCACCAATAATCTTTTTGATAAGTTTTCCTAATGTATTTAAAAGGACTATCAGTCTAAACAATTTAAGAGAATTATACAACATTTTGTTGGGTTTTGGTATTATGATAGTCATTGATATTTTGAAGTGGGTTGGCTAATAACCAATGTTTAGGCACAAGTTAGTAATATTGATTATATTCTTCAAACACAATTTGTTCTTGAGAATATGTTTGAGGTATTTCCAAGCTAATTTGTCTGGGCCAGGAATAGACAAATTATTGCATTTGACTATGGCACTAGTAAATTCTTCTTCTGAGAACAATGACCAGAGAGATGATGCAGATGTAGGGATTTTATTAAGAATGTCTTCTTCTATACAATGATATTGAGCCATGTTGAAGAATAAGGATAATACATTCCAGAAATCATTTAAATTGAGGTATGGTTGACCATTGTGCTTGATAGCCTTGATAGCTGGTAACTTGTGCTTATTGACCCAATTTATGAGTTCCTAAGGGCCTTGATTTTTATTAGCAATTTCTTGGATTTTGAGATCAAAAAATGAATGTTTTGTAGTCTTAACTGTTTTTTGGAAACTTTTCCAATCTTCTAGACTCTTTGGTGACCTATATTTCTCTAAGTCTTTACTATAGTTAGTATCCCACCAGCTCTTGGAATGTTTGGTGATATTGATGATTTTTGAGTTCTTTTTCCAAGCACACTCAACTACTTTAGCAAATTCATTAACAACTCTCTCTAGATTATCTTTGTTCAACAAGTTGGAAGTGTGAAGATTTCTGATTGAAGATATAAGGTTCTTGATAAAAAGACTTTTTTTCCTCACTATCTTTGATAATTGATCTTTTCATTGAATCAATATGTTCTTCACTAATAGGAATGGTGATTATGAAGGGGTGTGGCCAGACATGAGACACAAGTCAGAGTAGATTAAATGATTGTCAAGTTCACTTGAACCATTGCATAGGAACATGAGGTTGATTACAGAGTTGGAGTCATAGTTATTGTCGAAATACCTAGTAGGAACTTGGTTAAAAGGGCTAGATAGTTCTAAGTTAAACAAATTTGCAATAATAAGAAGATCATCACTAATAGATGAATAATGAGGAAACAATGGATCTCACAAGCTATCACAAATATTGAAATCCCTAGTCATAATAAGAAGATTTCAAATATACTTCAGTATCCTTTAGATACTTTAAAGCTAAGTGAGATGAATTGGGAAAGATGTTCATCAGCCAAAAAAGATCATTGTTGTTAAAGAAAAAAATTAAAGAATATCCCTATAATCAATAATATCTTTGTAAAGTGCAAAACAAAGGGTAGTGAGTCTGATGTTGATGTAAATGACTACTCTAGGATAGTTATATTTGGTTGTAGATAGTCTAGAGAAAGTTAGCCAATTTGGGTGATTAGCAACACCAACCAAAGATTCTCCTTTACAGTTATTTGAGCTAGATAAGAAATAAATAGTGGACCAAGATGGTTCTTGAATGAAAACAACATTGAAATCTGTCTTGAGTTTGAGAATGGTGTTTACAACTGAATGAGTTGATTGTCCTTGATTTTCTTGAATTTTTGCATATTCTTTGGTGTACCATTCTTTATTGAACCTATGTATCTAGAAAGAACAGTTGATTGAATCAGTTTGATGATCACCCTTACAATTTGAACATTTAAACAAGTAAGGGCATGGCTCACCCTTCTTGGTTTCTAACCTAGGAGGGTTAATTTTATCATTAGCTTTACAACACCATACAAATTGATAGTAATGGATGAATTGATGGGGACTATTATACTTGATGCATTTTGCATCCTGGATTCTATACACTTCTTGTATATGACCCCATTTCCAGCAGTTCTTACACTGTGGAACTTTAGGGTTTATATTGGCATCTCAAATTGTGGCAATAAAACTGCCAACATTGAACCTTCTATTGAAGAGGGTCTTTGCTTTTATGCCACTTTGGGCATCCCAAATATTGATCCATATGATGGCCATATCAGATTTTGGGGATACTTTGATAATTCTTAGTTTTGAAGCCAAGACAATGTCATTGAAGATATGCATGTTTTTGAGAATTTTTTCTATGTCCTCAAAAGTGACTTGAATATTAGTTTGTTCTAAAAGATAAGGGATACCAATCATTTTGAGGTAGGACTTCAATTAAGGAAGTCTAGGAGACTCCACATAATCCATCTCAGTACATTGAGAGCTCTTGACATATTTTTCAATGGTTTAAAGGTCCAGAGTACTCACTACCTTGTTGGTGGCGATAACTACCCCCTTGTTTTTGATGTGAATAAAATTGGCCATTACATCTGACTTGATATTCTTGAGATTTCTATTAATGATAGTAATATGAGTACTAGAATCCTTGACAAAATTGATAGTGTTTTTCTTATTCATGGGAATTATTACCTGTTTATATGAGGGCCCTTTTGTGGTCATGTTAATTCACAGTTTTGATTTACCTTCACCACTAATTATTTTTTGAACTTGTTCAATTTTCTTGTTTTGAAGACTAGGGAAGACTTTCTTGATCTTCAAAGTTTCCCTGGCTACATTATTATCTTTAGACAAAGCTTGAGCATAAGATTTTTTTTGAGAAGAAGGAGGATTCTTCTTAAAGAATTTTGAAATTTCATTAACCTCCTTGGACAATTTGGCCAGGATAGGAGATAGAAGAAAAGAGATATAAGGGGGTTTTACCACATTTTTTCCTTTGTTGTTATTTGGTTTGCTAAACACTTGTGGACTGAATTTTGATTTGACTTTGTTTCTTAACAATGTGTTCTTATTATCCATGATAAGATTGTCCCAGTGGGCTTCATAGAGGGATGAAATAAATTTCCAAGCCACCTTACTAACATCATTGAGATCTTTGATATTGTTTGCCTTGTTGCCTTTGATTGCCTTGCTCTGAATGTATTTTTTCATCCTTACCAGAGATTCTTTGATGCTTCTGATGTCTGAGGCCAGATGTTCCATAGCTCTGTGAAGCAAAATAGCTCTGAAGTCTCTGTTCCAGGAATCTTGGTCTAGAGCTTGATTGATGTTGTAATTTAATTGGATATTGTTACTGTTACTGAAGTCCACATTGTTGATGTTGTTATTGAGGGTAGGTACCTCATGTTCAGCACACTGCTGCCTCATGTTGGGGATATGGTCAGTTGTCTTACTGACATAATTGCTTTAAGTCTTTGGAGTAGTGTATTTCAGTTGGGGACTATCTGATGCAATGACATAGTCATCTTCCACCATTCTGTTGCTTTCTCTCTGAACTCTTGCCACATATTCCTCATCACATTTGCTTGAGGACATAGACAGAGTCCTAGTATCTTGTTTGTTAGAAGCCATCAACTGATCTCTCACTTCATTATAATTATCACAAAAGTTTTTGAATAAAGCATTGTCAACATTAACAGCCATATTCATATCACCAGAAAGAGTCATGTTTGAAGCTTTAGAGTGAGTAGTTGAAGCAGAAAAGAATTTATTCCCTAGGTCTCTAATAGGTACTACTATGCAAGATGGTAGTTAAAGAGAAAGAAGGGATGACATCACATCACATCACACTCTTTACCTAAGTTCAAAATAAATATAAATAAAAAGAAAATAGAAATAAGAAATAAAATAAAGTTTACTATTTTCAACTCTAATACCTATAGTTGCAGTACTTTATAAAAACAATTATTAGCCAAAGTAATATTTCAGTTACAAGTTTGGTAGTTTCAAGTTAGTTGTAATTGTATTACTAATTTAGAACAAAACATTATAGCTCTTGATATAATCTACTTCCAAACACAAAGATAAAAGTTAACTTATCTGTGACAATCCTATTATAAATAAACTTCACATTCAACTTATATTTCCAAAACAAGTAAACTGATTTTCACAAACCAAGTTATATTAGCAAGCTCCAAATGAGATCTATTTATATATATGTAGGATATACAAAAGTAACAATAAATTACTGAGATATCAGACTATCAGTAATTACAAGTTTTATTGTCTATTATCTCAGAAACAACTAGACAAATTCCCATGATCAAACTTGTATTGAAAAGTACTTATCAAACCATCTTTAATATGTCATATATTATAAGGAGATCAGTATATAAATATATCAATATAGTGATATAATTAGTTATTTTTTAAAATTAACCTAACATCTACTATGATAGATAATAGCTCTACCAAGTATGAGTTTTAATCATATAATAAAAATAGCTTGTACATAGACTATTACTATTTTGTATAAATACTTTTATATCTGAGAATTAAACTTTAGACTTAACAATATCTTATATTAATTTTTATATTTTCATTATTGATATTTGTATTGATATTTATTATTATTGTCATTATTATTGAACTTTTGAATCACTCATAAATCTCTGAGAGTATATCCAAGATTCAGATATTATAAGTAAATAAGTAGTTTATTTTATGATACTTTTATCTTGTATTTGGTACAAGTAACAAATATAATTCACAAATAGGCTTGGTTTATAAAAATAGATTGCAAGTACTGATATATTAGCTAATATACCTGGATATTTGGAGCTACTAGTAACTCTATAAGACTAGCTCTAAAGTTTTCCAATATCTAACATATCTAGCAACCTTTGTATTATTTGTATTATGAACAAAAGATACAATATACTACTGTAAGTCTGAGATATTAGAGATATAGATCTTTTTCTGAAAAAGAAGTAGTTTGTCTATCTCTAACCATTTAAATAACTATATTGACTTAGAGGCTAATTCAAGTTCTCTAGCTATATAAACTACTGGTTTTTTTTGCTAATCTGTTTTTTTACTCTAGTAGATGTCTGTAAAAAGTGTTATGAGACGCTTGGGACATGGATAATCTTTATTTTCTTTTCCTTTTATTTTCTGACTTTATAGGAATTTTGTTTTTCTTTTTCTTTTCTTTTCTTTTTGGATAATGAAGAGGCATGTAACACTGTAGTCACATGACATGTCACATGATGTGATGTCATAGGCCTAAAAGGTGGTGGAAGGATCTAGAAGATGACATCAGGGCACATGTATACAACATGGTAACCTTGAGGTGAACATGAGGAAGGAGCATGGATATAAGGGCAGGGTTAATTATTAGTAGCATGGACTATGAGGACTTTGTATAAATAGGACTCTAATTAAGAAGAGGCTCCTTGTTGAGTTCTCTTGTGAACTACCCACATTATATCCCCTTTTGAGATTTACTCGCTTGTGTGATCATTTGTCATTGTGATAAGTGGTTGCCACAACAAAAAGACTATGTTTATTTTCTTTGAATGCTAGTTCCTTTATCACTCATACTACTAAAAACTCTGACTTGATCAATACTATATCTTTATTGTCATACAAGCTATTACTATAGTCTAGTTTTCAAGAAAATACATTTAGTTTTCTTATAGACTCATTCAAGTAGTAATATAAGACAAAATTAAATTTTACTAGATATAATAACCACTATACTTACTTACAGTTAAGGTTCTTGAACATTATAAAATACTTCAAGTTTCTATGAACTGTCCAGATCTCCATGGAGTTTAATATACCTTCTAGAAAGTATTGCCATTTTTCAAGAGCCTGGATAATTGCTAACATTTTCTTGTCATAGATCTTATAGTTGTATTTGATAGAAGAAAGAAATTTGTATTAGATATGGTTCACATCTTGTTATCTGAAACCTGTAGTAAGTTTTTAAAAGACAGATAAGTAGATCAAGTTATCTGAAATGTGCTCTGGAACACAGATATTCAATGACTTTTGGTTTCAGCTTATATACTGTACTTTTACTTATAATACTAGTTGCATATTTTGAAAGTATTACTTAGAAATCTTGTAGAGAACAAGCCTACTAGAAGATAGTAAGATATACTATTGCTAATACCAGAAGTTAGTTTTGGTCAATTTTAGAATAAGAGTTTATAGTATAACTACTAACTTATAAACTAAATACTCTACCTAAGATAGTTATCTAGAAATAGAGACTATAAGTGAGTTATTCCAGATCTAAATAGTTCTTGGATATCAGAATAGAGGTTTATAGAGTTATTAGAAGTCCAGTAAGAATTTTTAGGAAGTAATTGACTTGAAATAAATATAGTTAGAGCTATTTATACAAGAGAGTAGCAGTATTTAGATGTTAAAGTTCTAAATAATAGACTTAGTTTTATTTTGTTTTATTTTTAGTTTTACTTTCATTTTTTTTAATTTTGGATTTAGATAAAGGGTATAATGTGATATCACTCATAATAGTCATAGAAGTTACAAAAAGTATGACATCTATTACATTTATATATCACAGAGAAGATCATAGAAAATTCTGAAATAAATAATATTATATAGTATAATAACAATATGTTAGTCTTATAGAAAGTATATAGACTTTAGAGTAGATTAGTTGTAGTATGTACACAGACTATGGTCTAAAGTATATAAGATAGACTAGCTTATACTTAGAACTCTATTGAGTTCTCCTATGTGAGTCAATACAAGAGTATGCTTTTATCTTATCTCTGAGATCTAAGTCATAACATTAGAGAAACTAGAATAGGTATAGAGATGATAGCAGTTTTTAGGGCATTAAATGCTCCTTACTAGTCTATAGTTCATATCTAAGTGCTGTTACTACTAGTGAGGTTAAGAAGAGACTATACAATAAATAAAAACATACAAATAAACCACTGGTAAAAGTTAATAAAGCCTAAGACCTGCAGTTTAGTATAATTTTGCAAAATAAGCTATTCTTGAATCTAGCTACTTTGTCAGAGTCTATCTTAATCTTCTAAAATTGCTGTTTGTTAAACTTATACTTCTTAGGATCCAAAAATAGTTTATACTTAGCTAGAACTTTCATAATCCTGTAGATAGCTTTGTAATACTCTTTTAATGTTTGGGTAAATATTAGAATATTGTCTAGATATACTATTATGATACCTTCTACTATAAGATTCCAAAAAATGTTATTTATTATGGTTTGGAAGATAGCAGGGCTATTGGTCATATAAAAGAATATTACCAAGAGTTTGAAAAGTTTATGGTTTATATGGAAGGTAATCTTTCACTTATTATCAGACTTGATCCAGATATTATTAAATCTCTAACAGATATTTAGCTTAGTGAAATAATGAGCTTTCTAAAGTTTGGTAACCAATTTGGAAATCAAAAGAAGTAGGTATTTATTCTTGATAGTTATTGCATTGAAGATCCTATAGTTTTGTACTAATCTCAGAGAACTATTCTTTTTCTTAATATAGAAAACTTGAAAGGTCTTATCTATCCTGTATAAAGATTATCAGTAATGAATTCATCCAGCTTTAATTGTTCTATGAAGAACAGGAGATATACTTTGGATATTTTAGACTTAGCTCTGAGAATTAATTTAATAGTATAGTCCTACTTGTGATGGTTTGGGAGGGTATTGAAGTCTTTCTTAACAAATACCAATTCAAACTACTAAATATATAGAGAAATAGCAAGAGTCTTATCTTCAACTTAATTCTAGCAAAAAATCTCTAAGAAATACTAGAAAAGAATAGCTACTGCTCAGAGATAAAGAGTCAAAGGTTTTAAGCTCTACTAGATTATGTAAAAATAATTACCTAACTTTTCTTGATATTCAGTAGAGATCTACAAAGTTAGAGATATATATTTCCTAGTTGTTTACCAAGATAGAGAATGAACTGGACTTATATGCATTAAAATATACTTCTAATGTTTCTTGACCTTCTAAATATCTTGATAAGTAGTATAGTATATCAAATATTATATCATAACTGTAGTAAGGCCATTATATAAATTGTTTAGAAAAGAACAAAAATAAGAGTAAGAAATAAGGTAAGAGAAGTTATTTGAGACATTAAGGAAAAAATTCATCATAAAACTGATTTCAGTAGTACCAAATTTGAATAAGAAAATAAGAATGGAGATAAATATATCAGATTATACAATAAAAGAAGTATTATTTATGAAGTGTGCAGATGGAAGATAAAGACTAGTAGTCTATCTTTCAAATTCATTGAATAAAACAGAATATAGCTATGAAATTCACAATAAAGAAATGTTGGCAGCAATTAGAGGGTTGAAGACAGAGATATTTGTTAAAAGATGCTAAATTCAAGTTTGAGATCTAGACTAACTATAAAAATTTAGAGTATTTTATAAAGGTACAGAAGTTAAATAGGCTACATAGGTCTTATATTTATCTAGGTTTCATTTTACTTTGAAGTATATACCAGAAGTTAGAATGTAAAAAATAGATGGTGTTATGACTTAAGTTTTTAAATAAAGATAAAAGACAACTTTTGTATTGAGCAATACAAAAGAATTCAATAGAGTTTTAAGTATAAAATAGTCTACCTTATATACCACAGACTGTGGTCTATGTGCATACTACAACTAACCTACCCTAAAGTATACATACTTACCATAAGATTAATATATTGTTACCATACTATATAATATCATTTGTTCTCAAACTTTCCATAACTCTCTCTGTATTACACCTTTGTCATGCTTTGTAACTTGTGTAACTATCATGTTAGACTTTTGTCTAAGTCCCAAATAAAGAAAAATAAAAATAAAATCAAGTTTATTGTTTACAACTCTGACAGATAGACTGAGTAAAGAACTAGATTTGAAGGTAGAAGTAGAAAACAATAACAAAAATCAAAAATTGATAAAGAAAGAATGGATAAGAGAAATAATAAAAGTAGTAATAAAAGGACTGAAGATAATATTAATAGAAAAAATAAAAAGAATAAGAAGAAGAGATAAAAAAGTAGTAAAAGTAGTTGAAGAAATAAAAAAAGCTGGGGTTAAGATATTAATATTTCTTTTTTATTTTCTATTGATTTATTTTTTTATTTCTTGAACTTAGGATTAGGGTTAGGATAACAAGATCATGCTGTCACGTACCAGTCACATCAGATGACATGGTCACAAGTCACAAGATCACAGAGAAGGATGTAGAAGGTTCTGGATAGATGACATTATAATAATGTGTAGTATATATATTGGCCTTAAGGTAAATACATGGTCTTTAGAGTAGGCTAGAGAAGTAGTAGCATGGACCATTGTAATTTAGTATATAAGATAGATGTTTCTATATGGAGTTCTCTATTGAGTTCTCTTATGTTAACCCAATACAAGGTTCATTCACTTGTTCCACTCTAAGGACTTGAGTTTGTAACAAATTGGTATTGAAGAGAAAAAAGATATATGTGTCAAAGAATAAAATATTGAGAATAAAAGTAATCTAGTTATATTTTAATATACTAGTAGCTGGACATAGAAGTAAATAGAAGACAACAAAATTAGTGATGGGAAATTACTGGTAGCCAGGAATAATAAAAGATGTTGGGAAATATATAGAGAGATATAATTTATGTCAGAGGATAAAGAACAGAACTGAGATATTAGTGGGAAAGTTGATAGTGAATAAGATACCAGAGAAGCTATGAATGCACTTAATAATAGACTTTATCACTAAGTTACTATTGGTAGCAGAAAATAATGCAATATTGGTAGTATATGATAAATTGTCAAAAATGGCATATTTTATGATAACAACTGAAAAAATATCAGCAGAAGGATTAGCAAGATCATCTAGAGATAAGTTGAAAGTTATATAGGTTGATAGAGAGTGTGATTTCAGACAGAGGACTATAGTTTGTAATAGAATTGACTAAAGAGTTAAACAAGATGTTAGAGATTAAGACAAGATTATCACTAGTGTTCCACCCCCAGACAAATAAACAGATAGAATAGATAAACTAAGAGTTAGAATAGTACTTGAGGTTTTTTACAGAATATAGATAAAGAGATTGGCTAAGGTAGTTAACTACAATGAAATTTGTTATAAACAACAAAATTCATTTAATAACAAAGTATTAACTTTTATAGCAAATTATAGTACAGATTTATGAGTGGAAACAGATATCAGAAGAAAAGAAAAGATAGAGAAGGCAACAGAACTTGCAGAAAGAATAAGGAAAGTTCAGAAAAAAGTTGGAGTAGTATTAAGAAAAGCACTATTATGATTTAAAACTTAAAATTAAGTCAGGAAAAGAACCTTGTATAAGATTTATATAAGAGAATGTAATGAAGTTCCAAGTACAAAGTGTCTATCTTATATATATTAGCTAGTTGGTTTGTATGAGACCTTATCTAACCTACTCTAAAGGCTATGTATAATCTATAAGGTCAATATATAGTAAATATATTATTGTTCTAGAACCTTTTACATTCTTTTGTGTGATATGTGATCATGTGACTGTGACCATGATATGTGATGAGTATGTGACATTACACTAACCCCTAACTCTAAGTCTAAAAATAAGAAAATAAATATATGAAATGAAATAAAGTTCACTATCTTTAACTCCAACAAAGTTGAGTACAAAGTATTTAGTATTCAAAAAGAAGCCAGTAATGTTATAACTTAAAGATCTTAGAATAGATCAAAGAAAAAAAATCTTATATTGGATAATACAAGAGAACTCAATAAAGAACTTTATATAGAATTGTCTACCTTATATATCTAAAACTAATGATTTATGCTTTACTATATTAGCCTATCCTAAATGACCATGTGTTTGTCTTAAAGTCAACATATGTTAAACATATTGTATAACATTATTCTTTTATATCTTTCTATATTCTTCTATAATACATGATTATATGACTATTACTGTGACTATATCATGTGACCAGTGAATAATGTGTGATAGTGACATATGATATCATACAAAACCCTAACCCTAAGTCTAAAAATAAAAAATAAAAAGAAAATAAGAAGGAAATTGACAATAAATAGAGTCTTTTTTTTAAATCAACAATTTATTATATGGAGCACATAGGCAGACCATGGTAGTTATATTGTAACTACATACAGGACAACCAAAACTACATGAAGAATAAGAAGAAAGAAAGAAAAAAAGGAGAAAAAAAGAGAAAAAGAATAAAAAGAAATCTAACTAATACTAGTAAAGAGATCTACTTGAAGCTAATTAAGTAATGGGGTTTGAAAATGCAAATGCATTAAAATTAGATTCAAGAAACATAATAAAGTGGCTAATCAAGTCTCTTCTTGGATTCCAATATTTATTAAATCTCTTGCACTCATGAAGGATGTATTATCTTGTTTCAATGGGATATAACCTACATAGACAGCTAAAGTCTTCCTTGGGGAAAAACCTAAGTCTATATTCACTGATTGGAGCATGGTTAGTAATTGCTTTTGAGGCTCTTGTGCACAGAGAGTTGGAATGGCCCAAATGTTTGAGCTATGAGCTGTCTTTGATATGTGATAGTTCAATGATATTGTTGTCACTATTGACAAGGTTGAGAAAATGTTTTCCCTTCAGGTCCAATGTTTAGAAGATTATTCTCCACCTCTTAGTGAGGTTGTCACATTCACTTTTCTTACTGAAATTCCAAGACAATTTGCAAGAAAATAACAGGATGACGTTAAAAGATTTAGTTTCTATATTGACTGCCTTGTGAAGAAACCAGTTGCATTGGCTAGGTATCACAAATAAGCTACTTACTGGTTGTGATACTTGAACTTAGTAGTGTTTTAGAGGTTCAGTATAAGGAGATAATGATAAGTAGTATCAATAAGAATAATTGACATTGTTAAGTCTAAGGTTTAGCTCTCAGACACAAAGGTATATATATAAAAGAGTGATGGTCCATGCACAAGCTATTGCCATCACATGATCAAAACTTGTACCTGATGGGAGCTGTTATCTATCATAGCAGCTGTTAGGCTAATTTTAGAAG
>Ga0157358_1000594_pt1 | contig 15177 bp, 7 predicted proteins | sample AttcapACBM2_FD_111484 | JGI IMG/M metagenome (GOLD analysis project Ga0157358, IMG submission 111484) | Fungus gardens microbial communities from leaf cutter ant in Botucatu, State of São Paulo, Brazil - Atta capiguara ACBM2 | ecosystem: Host-associated > Fungi > Mycelium > Unclassified ...
TAGAGTACTTATGATAGCTATTATCTTCAGAAGACCTTATTCTATTCTCTTATATTCTTCCTAAAGGTATAACCTATTTTATCACTTCTATAGATAATATAACTTGTATTCTTTCTAAAGACTGTAACTCTGTGCACTTTAAAAACCTCACTAAGTTGCTCTAATAATGGGATATATCTGTAGGTGTAAGTACAGTATTAGATATAGAGGCTCACATCTCTAAGCTAGTTTACAAGACTAATGAGAATTTTATTAGTATTAAGTTCTGAAATCTGCTGATACTTGGCTACTTCTCTTAGATGATACTAAAGAAGTCCCAGAGCTTTGTCAGTGTTGATAGGTGTTATAAGATAGTCACTAAAAACAAGCATAAGTTAAGAAGTGAAAAATAGTATGAGAGATTGAGATATGAGAATGGACAATCTAAAACTGTTAAGTCAATCAATACTTTGAAGTTCTAGAAAGAAGATTCTATTCTGCTATTAGAGTAATTGACAAAGTCTGTAGTATTTTACAAGCTTTTGTGTTTTTAAAAAAACCTAAGTCATATTATAGTAGCTAATTGTTAGGTACAGTTTACACTAGAAGGTAGAAGTCTGTGAAGTTGGCTTAAAAATATATAAAGTGTAAGACTCTGAATGAAAAGCTTGGTGATACAAACTTGTTAGAATAACCTTGGCTTCAGCTTATATATATATACTATGCCATTTGTCTGCTATATAATTGCAACTTCAGATAATTTGATGAAGTCCAAAAGATAGTTGAGTACTAATAGTAATATGTTACTATTGAATACCAGAGATTGAGTTCAATAAAAATTATCTTTGTCAATTAGCAGATTAGCAAATTATAGTATAACTACAAGTCTTATATATAAGTCAGATAGTTAGGAGATGCTTGGGGGTTTTAGTGTATAGCCCCAAGCAGAGGTTTTAGTGGTGAAATACTAAAAGAGGTTTGATAAGAGTATTTTCATTATATAAGACTAAATATTTGAGGGATTGCATCACTGCTATAGATACATGCTGCAAGAAGAATAACTATTATAAAAGACAGGCTTTTATTAAACATGTTGGAAAAATATCACTGCCATGGAGGTATATCTTTGGGATAGGTAAACTTAACACTAGAAGAATCATTTAAACTGATAGTCATATTTTTTGGATTGACAAATTCACTAACCATATTTCATATTATGATAAATGAGTTGTTAAAAGACTTGATAATATGGAACAAGTAGCAAATTTCATTGATGAAATATTAGTGGGAACAGAAAGTAAGGAAGAACATAATGAATTAATAAAAGAAATCTTAATAAGAATGGAAAAGAATGATTTGTATATAAAGCTGGAAATGTGTAAGTGAAAAGTAAGAAAAGTGGGATTTTTAGAGGTTGTAATAAGACTAAATAGAAAAATATGAAAGAAAAGAAAGTAAAGATAGTATTGGATTAACCAGTTTCTAAATTAGTCAAAGATATACAAAGGTTCTTGAGATTAGCTAACTATTATAGACAATTTGTGAAATATTTTGCCAAGACAGTGAAGCCATTATATGAGTTGACAAGGAAAAAGCAGAAGTAGAAAAGTAAAAAAATAAGGTAAAAAAAGTTATTTGAAGTATTAAAGAAAAGGTTCATTACAGAATGAATTTTAAAAGTACTAGATTTGGATAAGAGGATGAGAATAGAGATAGATGTATTATATTATGTAATATAAGAGGTATTAAAATGTACAGATAGAAGATAGAAACCAGTGGTTTATCTTTTGAAGTTGTTGAATGAAATAGAAAAAAATATGAAATTTATAATAAATGTTGACAGTGATTAGAGGGTTGGGGACATGAAGTTATTTGTTAGAAGGTGCTAAATTCAAGTATGAGGTTTGAATAGACCATAAAAATTTGGAATATTTTATAAAGATACAAAAATCAAATTAGAAATAAGCAAGATAGATACTGTATCTATCTAGATTCTACTTAGGAGCATGTGCCAAAAGTAAGAATAGAAAAAGAAATTAAGTTGAGTAGGAGGCTAGACTTAAAGGTGGAAGTAAAAAAAAATGATGAAAATCAAAAGTTAATAGAAAGAATGGATATAAGAAATGATGGAAGTAGTAATAGAAGGAGTAGAGATAGAATTAGTAGAAAAATACAAGAGGGAAAAATGAGAAGGTAATAAATATAACAGAACAAATAAAAAAGCTGAAGTTAAGATATTGAGAAGAGAGAAATAGAGAATAAAAAGAGTTGGTGTTAAAAAATTTTATATGCTAAAAAATCAAGATCTAAGGATAGAAGTGACCCAGTTATATTGCAACATACTGGTAGTAGAACATGGAGGAAGATATAAAATAATAGAAATAGTAACAAAAAAAGTGATGAAAGATATAGGGAAATATGTAAAGAGATGTAATTTGTATTAGAGAATAAAGAATAGAACAGAGACACTAGTGAAGAAGTTGATAGCAAATCAAGTATAATAGTAGACTTGATCACATAGTTGCCATTGGTAACAGAAAAGAATACAACTTTAGTGGTATGTGATAAATTGTCTAAGATAGCACATTTTGTAGCAATAATCAAAGAGATATTGGCAAAAAAGTTAGCAAGATTGTTTAAAGATAATGTATGGAAGTTATATATAGCATACCAGAGTATGTTATATTAAACAGAGAACTACAGTTTATAGTAGAGTTGACAAAAGAGTTAAATAGTATGTTGGAGATTGAGACAAGAGTATTTTACTTATAGACAGATAGGCAGACAGAACAGATAAACCATGAGTTGGAATAGTACTTGAGACTCTTTATAAATCATAGGCAGAAGAATTGGCCAGAATGGTTAGCAATAGCTGTGTTTGTAATAAACACAAAGTTCATATGACAACAAAAGTGTTTCCATTTATAATGAATAATAGAAGGAAGTTGAAAATAGAAATGTATATTAGAAGAAAAGAAAAAGTAAAAAAGATAATGGAGTTTACAGTGAGAACAAGACAGGTTCAGGAAAAAACTAAAGCAGTATTGAGAAGAGTACAGAAAGAAATAAAGCAATAAGTAAACAGAGAATGAAGAGAAGTTGAAACATGAAAAAAAAGAGATAGAGCAATGCTAAGTACAAGAGACTTAGTATTTAAAAAAAACTAGTGAAAAAGTTGACAGAGAGGTATATAGAACTATATGTAGTTGAAGAAGTAGTATCAAAGAATATGGTAAAGATAAAAGATAAAAGAGCCAAAGCTAATAAAAGTAGATAGAGTAGAAGAATGAAAAGTAGAAAAATTCTTAACAAGAGAATAATATGAGGATATATGAAGTATTTAGTATGTTGGAAGAGATTTATAGTAGAGAATGGTATATTGAAAAAATTAGAAAATACAAAAGAAGCAGTAGCAGAATTTAAAAGAAGAATAAATACTGAAATTAGAAAAAAAAGAATAGTAAAGAGTGGAAATTGAGAAAAGTTATGAAAAGTAAAATTGAATCTGAATGGCTCAGAGATGTATAGAATGTAGAAACTCTGTACAATAAGCTTGATAACTAAAATGATCTTGGTTTCAGCTTATATATTATGTTGTTTGTCTATCACATAGTTATAACTTCAGAAGATGAAACAAAGTCCAAAGGGAATTGAGTGATGATAATAGTATGTTACTATTAAATACTGGAAATTAAGTTTACTTGAATATTCAATTATCAAACTAGTAAATTACAATATAACTACTAGTCTTATATGATATATAGAAGATGCTCAGTATCAGAGTTGTAAACAATGAACTTGGTTTTATTTTTTTCTCTTTGATTTTTCTTTTCTATTTTTCCTTTTATTTGATTTTTGGTTTTACTTTACTTTTCTATTATAAACTTAAGTTTAAAAGTAAGAGTAAAAGAAAAATCTTGTATAAGGTTTACATAAGAGAACTTGATGGAGTTCCAGTTACAGAGTGTTTACCTTATATACACTTGGCTAATAATTCATGCTATATTAACCTAGCCTATCTTAAAGGAATATGTGTATAACATTATTATTTTAAAATCTTCTATATCCTTCTATAATATGTGATTGTATAACTATAACTGTAACATGTAACATTTTGTAACAATCATGTATAACATCATACTAATTCTTTAACCCTAAGTCCAAAAATAAATGAAAATAAAAATGTAAATGTAAAATAAAATAAGTCTATTCTCTTCAATTCTGATATTTTCTTAGTTTTAGACTTAGGTAAAGAATATGATGTGACATTATGTATAATGGTCATATATGTCACAGTCACTGATCACATTATCACATAATATAGAGAAAGTCATAGAAGGTTTTGAAATAGATAATATTGTTACAACTTAAAACTTAGTAATAAGTCAAAAGAAAAACCTTGTATAGGGTTTACACAAGAGAACTTGATGGAGTTCCTAGTACAATATATCTACCTTATGTATGCTAGACTAATAGTCTGTACTACATAAGTTTTAGTCTACTTTAAAGGCTATGTATATTACATACTATTGATATATAGTATAATATTATTGTTCTAGAATCTTCTATGTTCTTCTATGTAACACATGATTGTGTGACTTGTGACTGTGACTTATTGTATGATATCTTTTGTCATGGTACATAATAGTCATGTGTGATATTACACTAATATCTAATCCTAAGTCTAAAAATAAGAAGATAAATGGAAAAGAAAATAGAAATGAGAAATAAAAAATCAAGTTTACCATCTTCAACTTTAACAAACATAGCAATAGCATATTGGCCTTATGAGAGCATATATCCTTTAGAATAGATTAGTTATAATGTATATATAAACTATAGTTTATAATATATAAGGTAAATTAGTTTGTACTTAGAACTCTATTGAGTTCTATTATATTACTTAATACAAGAGTGTGTCTTTCTTCTTACTTTAAGGACTTAAGTCATAACACTCAGTGGTTTTAATATATAATCCCCAGTAGAAGTTTCAGTAACAAGATACTAAAAGAAGTTCAATAAAGAAACTTTGCCATAAAAGACCAAGTTCAATAAAAGTATCTTTGTTATAAAAGAACAAGCACTTGAAAGGTTTAGGAACAATTACATTACTGTTATGGGAATTTGTTGTAGAAAAAATAGCTATTATAAAAAAATAGGCTTTTACTAGGATTGAAGAAAATATTACTACTATAGAGGATGGTCTTCAGAATCAATAAACTTAGTATATAACAGGAGTTTAGAAAAAGTGAGTTACTAGAGAAGTATATAGTAAAGATATTTCCTGGATGGGATAATAGAAAATTTGAAAATGAATATTTTAAAAAGTTGGAAAGAAATTGCTGTCAGAAATTCTCAGAGTAGACTCAATCATTTTTTATTTCTTGTCTCTTCTCTTTTATAGTTTAGTTCTCTTATTTTCTTTTTAAACTTAGCTAAGAGTATAATATGATATTACATGTAATAAGACTATCACAAATATTATAAAGTATGATGGAATTATAATATATGTCATAATTATAGACCAACTTTTAGAAATATATAAAGTAAATAACTTTATATCAAGAATTCTATTGAGTTCTCTTGTATCATGTAATACATGAGTATGTTTTTACCTTAACACTTAGATCTCAGTTATACTTGATAGCCTTTACTAAAACTATTTAGTACAAAGCCCTCTCTTTTACTCTTATCTTTGGTTAAAGAACAATATAGCTTTTTAACTAAGAAAACCAGCTAGTTCATAGGCCTAAGAGGCTAATAGTTACTACTAGAAAATATACCATGAATAGTAGGAACCAAGCTTAGATGCATATTTAGATATACTTATTATTAAAGTGAACAGTGTTTACTAGTATACTTATATCCCTTCTTATATCAGCTCTATACTGTGGATCTTCTTATAAACTGTATATATAAGAGAATGATAAGTGTTCTTAAGATCTTATCTAAAGTAGAATGACTTTCTTGAGTCAAAATACAATTCAATTCAATTAGAATAGTAGTCAGTATTTAAGTAGACAGTAGACAGTATTAAGTAGAACAAGCAGTAGGTCTGTTAATATCTACTAAGATTTTGTTAGCTTTGGAATATGAGATGGAGAGAAAAAACAGTATATTAATGCTAAGTTCAACTCTGTAATTAACCTGTCTTTTATAATAGTATTATCATTCTGCAAGACTCTATATAACCTGTCTTCCACAGTGGTATTATCTATCTATTCAAACTCTGTGAGTACTTAGTCTTTTATACCGGAGTTTACTTCTTTTTAATCCAATCTTTTCTCATAGCTAGTTTAGAATCCCATTGAAAGCTTATAGTATTTGCCACCTAATCAGAATTCTGTTGCAAAGCTTGCAGTGCTGCAATTTTATGTTCTAGCTGCAACCATCACTCCTATCATTGTTACTCTATGCTCCTTGCTTTTCTAAATACTCTTCTAAATAATTTTCTAGATGTTTCCATCAGGATTTTTAGCCCTTCTCTGCTTATCTCAGCACTGTTCTGCTGAATTAGAATAGATTGTAAAGTACTTATGATAGCCACTATCTTCAGAAGATCTTATTCTGTTCTTCTAGGTTCTTTCTGAAGATATACTTTATTATTTTACTTTTATAGATAATATAACTTAGATTCTTTCTAAAGATTACATAAGTCCATGTACTTTGTAGACTTTACTCAGTTATTCTAACAGTAGGACTGAATCCTTCTTTTAGAATCTTGGAATATTAACTAGTCTGGTAGTTTGGAATTGTCTATTCTTATATCTTAATCTTTCTTATACTATTTCTCATTTTTTCAAATACTTATGCCCAGCAACCATTCTATGATCTCAGTTAATACCAATAAAGTTCTAGGGCTCTTTTAGTATCTTCTACAAGAGATAGCTGAGTATTAGTATAGTTTGGAGCATAATACTAACAACATCCTTACCAGTCTTGTGAGCCAACTTTGAGACTTGTGAGCCTTAATATTCAATCCTATTTCTATACCCACAAATATACTCCATCTATCATTACTCTCAAAATCCCAATCCCCTACCAATACTCTAATATCTAGAAATTCCCCTCACTACTCTTAATTTCATATACTACCTTTACTAGATTATAGTGGTGATTAACAAAACAGAGCAAGCTTTCCTAAAATTTTGTTCTTTATACATATAATTATCTATGAACCAGTTTTCATATAACAAAGATAAGATTCTCTAGGCTCTTTCATTCTTCAGGAGTGGTCAAGTCTCTAAGTAGTCTGAAAGTATTTTCTGTTAAGAATCCACTACTAGTATCTTTCTCATTACTATATAGTCCAAGTTTAAGTAGTTCTTTTATATATACTTCTTTTCAATTAATACCACTACTGAAGCTATTAAATAATTAGAAGAAACAACATATTACTAAGAGAACTACACTGTAAAAAACTATCTAGATAAGTTCTAAACCTAATCTCAGAAGCTAGTTATACTGACCTCTATGCTATAATAGTCAAGTTTTGCTACAGACTTCAAGTAGTAATACAAAACCAGATTATAACTATACTAGTAGAGAGACCTGAAGATGTAGACCCTTCTACATGATTTAAGACTATATAAAGAATAGATCAAGCTAGACAAGCTAACAAGATATTCCAGTCAACTCAGAAAACTACTATCATTTTTTCCTTCAATTTCTAAATACTATAGGATTTTTCTTCAAGTATTTCTATGGGCATTGATACCACTCAAAAACCTCACTCTGTACTAACTAGAGATTACTACTATTGTAGAGATTTGAACTATATAGTCCACAACTATCCAACTAGACTAAATGTCCAGCAATTAACTTCTGAGTAATAAAAGGAACTAATAAATTTATTAAAGAATATTGAAGTAATATAGTAGCTAGAGCCTGCAGAGCTTGAGAATTTTAGTAAAAACATAGTTAATAAGAATTTTATATAGGGTAACTGGCAATATATATACTTTAGCTGCTAAATAATAGGTTTACTATATTATCTGTAAAAGACTACAAGAAGAATAGTAATTTCTCAGACACATCTGTTTCCTTGTCTCACATTACCATTACTCTGTCTCTCTATAGGCCAAGATAGAAGAAACTTTCTCTTAAACCTACCATTAATGCTCTCAATACCTCTAAGACTTCTCTATACTTGCTTGTCATTTTAAAAATCACTAGTACCTCCAAATCCTTTGCTATATATACCCCAGTTAACTTTGGTATTATAGAAGTCTTCATTAACAAAAACTTTATGGAGAAGCACCATCTGAGTATATATCAACTTTTTAAGACCATACTAGTTTACAACATCAATGAGACCTCCAATGAAGTAGGCTAGATATCCAAAGTAGTAGAAAATAAAACACACACCAAAAAGATACTGTTTTAGTTTCTAGCTTAGGAAAACAAGATCTTATATTTGGGTTTACCTGGCTTAAACAACACAATTCAAAGGTAAACTGGCAAAAAGAAGAAGTGTTTATGACTCACTGTTCTGCTTTCTGTTTAGGATGCTAAGATATAAAGAAAACAGAGAAGTTAAGGATCTATACACTGGATATGTGTCACTCAGATCTCTCTTACTCTTATCAATAACTCTAAAGATAAAGGATCTCCCTCCAACATACCTATAGAGTATAAATGAGAACTAGGTAACTATATTTATATAATCTAGCTGATATCTGAATACTTTGCTCTAAACTTCTGTACTGTGACCACTTATTTATAGAGGCTTTCTGCAGCTCATAAGCAAGTATAAACATTGAAAAAGACTATTCAGATGCTTCTATCATATATCAGAAAGTTTGAATCAGTCTTTACCAAGGATAACTTTGACATTTTCCCCAAATATTGCTGCTAAAAACACATTATTAAGCTAATCCTGAAAGCTAAGCTTAAGTTATCTAAGGTTTATTTACTATTTCCTGCAAAGTAGACAAAGCTAGATGATTTTTTTACTAAAAATATTCATACAGATAGGATATGCTCTTCAAAATCTCTCATGGCTATGTTAGTATTCTTCATCAAGAAAAAGAATAGCTCAATCCAATTAGTACAAGATTACAAGATTCTTAATTTATGATAATTAAGACTAAGTATCTGCTTTCTCTTATCTCTAAGCTTGTATCATCACTCTGCAAGTATTTTATACTAACTACAGACTCTTTAAACTTTTGGTGATATTCTTCAGTATAACTAACAGCTCTGCAATATTCCAGACTATGATGAACAATATTTTTAGAAACCTCATAGTAAAAGAATTATGATTGTATATCTGGACAATATCCTCATATTTACCCCAACATTGGAAAATCATTACAAAGCAGTGTACAGAGTTCTTAAGGTCTTAGCTAAGCACAAATTATATCTGCATTCTGAAAAGTGTAAGTTTAATAGATAGAGAATAGAGTATTTAGGACTAGTTATCTTAGAGGATTAAGTGGAAACAGACCCTATTAAGGTAGCTGGCAGATATGACTGGCTAACCCTATAGAGTAGAATACAGGTATTCCTTGGATTTGTTAATTTCTATAGAAGGTTCATTCATAGTTTTTTGAACATAGCCTACTACTTCTTTGATGTTACTGGGAGTAATAGTATATATTTGACTCACTCAAGATAGCTATCATCTTTGCTCTCATCCTGTCTCTCTTAACACTTTAATCTCATTTTGTATTAAGAATAATAGCTTAAACTTTGCTACAGAAGTAGTTCTTCCTCAAATGTCAGTAAATAATAGTAAATAGCATCTAGTTGTATATTTCAGAAAATCACTCTCCTTGATAGAATATAATGTAACAAGAAGATATTGACTATCATTCAGACACTAGAAGAGTGGTACTACTTCTTGAAAGATATAGAAATACCAGTAGAAATTTGGATGGACTAAAAGAATCAACACTTGACCACAAGCAAGCACAGTGGTCTTTCTACTTGGAAAAATTTGATTTTCTACTCTATTACTGACTGGGAGAATCTATGGGCAAGTTTGATACACTATTTTATTAACTAGGTTATAGTAGCAGGTTACAAGACAATTGGAATATAGTGCTACTCAAGCAATAGTTTCTTGTTATTTGAGCACTCAAAGATGTTGCTATGGAATATAAAGAGCAAAATATCATTATAGAATTTCACTATTGAAACTACTTGGACTAACAAGAAGAACCTATTGTTAAGACAGTGAGAAAGCTCTACTACTCATCTACAAAATCTATACACTCTGAAAGATAGTCTAACAATGATATTCTACTCTTGTTTCATAACAAGATTTATATTCCAAATGTTCTAGAACTCTGTCATCACATTATCACACTTTATTATAACTCATAGATAACTGGCTATATCAGTAGGTGGAAAATTCTAGAGCTAGTGTCCCAGAACTACTAGTAACTATAGATGTCAAGGTATGTTAGTCAGTATATCAGTATATATAACCTTTATCTGTACACTAAGCTTATTCAACCTATTGCTAGAAGAGTTATATTTACTACATATATGGTAGAAAACCATCAGTATAGACTTTGTAGTGGAACTCTTGCTAAAATCTATGAGATTTGATATTATAATAACAGTAGTAAATTTGATGTCTAAGACTATGTATTTTGTTCTAACTTATACTACCTGTTACAACTCAAAGACCTTAGAGTAAAAGAATCTTATGTTAAAATTAATACAAGAGAACTCAATAGAGAACTCTGTACAGGATTGTCTACCTTATATACTCTAGACTGATAGTCTATGCTATACTATAATTAGCCTACCTTAAATAACCATGTATATAACATGCTATATGATATTATTTCTTTCAGAATCTTCTTTAATATTCTATGTGACATATGATTATGTAACTGTAATTAATATGTGAGATTATATTAAATTCTAACCATAAATCCAAAAAATTAAAATTAAAATAAGAACAAAAATAAAACTAAGTCCAACTTTTACAATTCTGACACTACTATCATTATAGAAAGTATAGTATAACTTTTCTTACATCACATTTGAAAACTCTATGGCCTCTCGACTTATGTTGTCTCTAACTATGAATCTCAGCTCATCACTCTTTTTACCAGAAAACTCTATTACATACTTAGTATTAAAGTAGTATCTTTAACTATATAATACTCTTAGTTGAATAGACAGATAGAGCAAATTAACTAAGAACTTGACTAATACTTCTAGCTACTTATAAACAAAAGATAAAGCAACCAGCACAATTTCTTACTTGTAGTGGAGTTTCAATATAACAACTATATATATATATTTACATAGCAACTATTATCTTTGCTTAATATAGGCTATCTTTTGAGAATAAGCTTTAAGTTGTACCAATAGATGTTAAAGATGAAAGAAGTTACCAAATTCATAGATTGCATAAAGACTGTACTTAGAGAAAGCTAATATTATAATCTAGAAGTCATAAGATAATATAGTCAGATACTATAATTAATAATATACTTCTATACCTGTTTTTAAATTTTTATATATTTAAGCTACTAGTACTATTAGAAGTATCAATATCTGATCAAGTGAAAAGACTTTGGTTTAGAAGTAAACATTTGACAAAATATATAATTGTTATGTTAAAACTCTATCATAGGCAGAAGTTCATACTAGTTGCTTTATCTTTCATTCACAAATAAATATATTAGATATGTCTATACCAGATTGAGTAACAAAGTTTCACTATCTTAATTTCTAAGCTCTATAGTTTATTCAAGCAAGTGGGTTCTATACTATTAATTTTAAACCAGTACTATTTGATTTAATCATAGTAATCTGGAAAGAGAGATAAATTTAAGAAAATTCAACTTTTTTTTATAACTAGTTTAGAACTCTGTAGAAAGCCTGTAGTATTTACTATCTAATTTTTGGCAACTATTGCCATTAATTAAGATGGTCAATAGCATACTTAATAGTCTTATATAGCAAGAGTTTTGTAAAAATTACAAGAGAATTCAACAAGAAGTCTCTAATATATTGTTATCCTATTTATACTCATAGTATATAGTCTATGTTAACAATAAGTAAAATGTTATATTAGTCATAAATCTGATATATAGATATGAATATATTATGTGTATACTATGAGATAAATATATTATAAACATGTATTTTAATATTATTTCTTCTTATTATTTCTACCATATTCTAGACCTATGATATAATATTGTGTGACATGTTATGTAACCACAATCATATACTTTTTTATTATTCAAGAAAATTAAATTAAATTAAAATTAAATTAAAATTAAATATAAAGGTCTAAGCATACTATAATATTAATTAGAATTGCATGATAAAATTATAACATATATTATAGTCATAGTTATATTATTATATAACATATAGAAAAGTATAGAAAATTCTAGAATAAATGATATATATATACTATTAGGACAACTAGACAGAAGAGCAAGCATTTCAAATCTCCAAGAAATCTAAAGTTCATTGTCTAAGAAATATTAAACTATACACTTATCTTGAGGAAATTCTAAAAGAACAGAATAAAGATTTCTAAAGATAATAGCTACTCTATATAATAACAGGTCTATTCTAATATGTCAGAATTTGGTTTACATAAGTAGGGAATGATGATATTTAAGTAATCAGGAATAGTTTAGAATGGAGAAACTAAATTAAAAAGAGCTAGAATACTTAGTAAGTATTTTTAAAGGATAGAAAAACAAATAAGTAAATGAGTGCAGATATGGAAAAGAATTATAGAATACAGATTAGCTGTATAGAACACAGATTAGCTGGAAAACATGGAATAGAAAAGTTTTAGAAGAGCCAGTCTCTTTATATATACTATATATTAACCTTATATATATAAGATTTTTCTTTTGTCTTAACACTGTGTTATATGCTAAAGTCCAATCTTAATAATAGCCTGTTTTACATGACAGTGTTATTTACCATTCTAGTATTCTGTCATATTTTGATACTATCACATCCATTTCAATCTATGAATAATACTCTTTTTCTTATCTACACTTTCTGATATCTTCTATTATGAATTATAGTTTCAATTCTACTTCAGATATCCTTGCTAGACCCTTGATGACTTCATGAATCTCCACTCCAGACATCCAAGAATTATCTAAAACCAGAGTAACTTGCTTAACAGTTTCTATTTCTAAATAACTACTCTAAATAGTATACTTAGTATATAAGTCAGTAGTTACACTATAAAGTCTTATCCTGAAAATTGACTAAAACTAGCATTATTTACCAGTATTAGTAATGACACACCTTTCTATATCTTCTAGTAGGCTTGCCCACTAGACATTCTTTTAAAATATATAGAAAAATAAAAATAGCAAGGGATAAAACAAAGAGATAGTTAGAGTAGTAAAGAAAATGAAGAAGATGAGAGTTTATCATTATCCATTTGGAGATGAGAGAGTATATGAGTGAGATTCTTGAATCTGTTCCCAAAAAACTAATTTTAAATAATAGATCAACTGCACTCAGTTTCATACTATGTGCCAGAGTTGTATTTTATTTTATTTTTCTTTCTTATTTTCATTTTCATATTTAAAACTTAGAGTTAGAGTTTTAGTATGATATTTCATATACAACTTATACAACTAATAGAGGTATAGTATATAAACTAAAGCTGAAGATTGTTTCAGTATCTATGGTCAGAATTGCAGAAGTTAGACTTAGTTTTATTTTTGTTCTTATTTTAATTTTAATTTAATTTAATTTTTTGGATTTAGGATTAGGGTTTAATATAATCTCACATATTAATTACAGTTATATAGTCATATATCACATAGAATATTAAAGAAGATTCTGAAAGAAATAATATCATATAAGGTAGACAATCCTGTACAGAGTTCTCTATTGAGTTCTCTTATGTTAATTCTAATATAAGATTTTTCTTATTAATTTACTTTAAGATCTTTAAGTTGTAACACCTACATTCTATATATCTAGATAATGTAAGTTGCCAATTAGACTTCTAAGAATCTACTATTGGGTCTCAGATAATAAAGTATGAGCTATATCTATTTATAATCTATTCTTTATTATTCTATAACTGTTATAACTTAGGCCTAAGTATTAAGGTAAAAGAATACTCATGTATTGAGTGACATAAGAAAACTTGATAAAGTTCCTACTATAGAATAGTCTACTTTATATACCTCTAGAAGTTAGTCTATATATTTTTAATCTATCTTAAAGTTATAACTAAGTTCCTTTATTAATTTCTATGATGTTTTACTAAGTCACATGAATGTGTGACTGTGAGTGTGACATATATAACTATCACACTCCTTAGCTAAGTTCAAAGAAGAAAATAAGGAAATAAAACTATAAAAGAAAAGAGAAATCATAAAATATTAGAAAAATGAAAAACAACTAAGTCCACTTTGAAAGTTTCTGAAAATAACTTGTCCTCTATAGTGATATTATCTTCTGTCAAAACTCTACAAATACTTAGTCTTCTACAGTCAAGTTCTTCTATCCAAACCTCTATTAGTATTTCACATCTGCTTAGAACTGTACTATGAGATACCCAAATTCTCCTTTAATTATACTTGTATTTAATAACTGGTAGATATCAGAACTTATCCTCTTAAACTCCATTTATCTTCTAAAGTTATAATCTCATAGCAAACAGACAGTGCAACACATAAGCTGAAGCCAAGGTTATCCTATAAAGTCTATAACTCTATACTTCTTGTATAAGTTTCCATACTTGGTACAAACTCTGAATGGACCCTGGATACTTTTTACCTTAAGTATGAACTGTGTCTGACACTTTAAGACTTAAGTTGTAACAATCAATCTGCCTCTATTCTCAGTTCTTTATCTAGGTCTGGTATTACTCATACTGGTTCTATTATAAACCTCTTCTTTAACTCCTCAAGCACCTTCTGCTGCCTTTCTCTCCAATTCCATTTCACATCCTTTCTTATGATCTTATGAAGGGGTTTTGCTATTTTTGCAAAGTCTTTGACAAACTATCTATAATATTTTGCCAACTTCAGAAACTTCTGTATATTCTTTACTCTTCTTTAGCATTGGTCAATCTACCACTCCTTGAACTTTCTTCTTCTTTATTTCAACTCCATCTGGCCCTATCACTACTTCCAAAAATCTAACTTCTCTAATCTTCTATATAAATTTCTCTAGTTTCACAAATAAATCATTCTCTGCCATTCTTTTTTAGTATTTCCTCCACAA
>Ga0157358_1000596_pt1 | contig 15172 bp, 12 predicted proteins | sample AttcapACBM2_FD_111484 | JGI IMG/M metagenome (GOLD analysis project Ga0157358, IMG submission 111484) | Fungus gardens microbial communities from leaf cutter ant in Botucatu, State of São Paulo, Brazil - Atta capiguara ACBM2 | ecosystem: Host-associated > Fungi > Mycelium > Unclassified ...
AGCGAGGGCTCCTTGTTGAGTTCTCTTGTAATTCCCCCACTCTTTACTTGATAGCCTATTGGAGAGCTTTGCTCGTTGTGAGATCATTTGTCCTTGAGTGACGAGTGGTTGCTACAACACCTCATCGTTTTTATGACCTCAAAATCAATCTGAAAGAAGGTGCTCAACCTCCAGTTGGCCCTATATACTCTTAAGGAATTCATTGGGGAAAACCTCAACACAGGTTTTATTTGACCAACCTCAACACAGGTTTTATTTGACCAACCTCATCTCTGTATGGTACACTGGTCTTATTTGTTGAGAAGAAAGATGGTTCACTGTGCCTTTGTGTTGACTTCTGTGGTCTTAACCACATTTTAAAAAAGGATCATTATCCACTTCCACTCATCTCCAATCTACTGAACTTACCTTACAAAGCTTGAGTTTACTTAAAGATAGATCTTCACCATGCTTATTATTTGGTTCACATTGCTGATAGTAATGAATGGAAGACTACTTTTAGGACATGCTATGAGTCATTTGAATAGTCTGTAATGCTCTTTGGTTTTACCAATACTTCTGTGGTTTTTCAGTAATTCATGAATGACATTTTCTTCAATCTCTCGGATGTCTATGTTATGATCTATCTGGATGATATACTCATCTACTCAAATAATATGTCTGAACATCACTGGCATGTAAAAGAAGTACTCAAGCATCTCTGCAAGGCTGGTCTTTATGCCAAAGCAGAGAAATGTGAATTTTACTCCAAGTCAGTAGAGTATTTGGGATACATCCTTTCTTCTTTTGGCTTTACCATGTCTGATGACAAAGTAAAGATTATTCAAGACTGGCTGGAACCCAAAAAAGTCAAGGATGTTCAATCCTTCTTAGGTTTTGCTAATTTTTATTACTGGTTCATCTTTAACTACTTGAACATTGTCATTCCATTGACTTGCCTCACCCAGAAGGATATTCCTTGGAAGTTCAACTTCTTCTATCATGATGCTTTCAATTCTCTCAAGAAAGCATTCACCTCCATCCCTATCCTCACTCATTGGATTCCTGATACTTAACTCATCATAAAAACTGATGCTTTGGACTATACTCTCACTGTAATCCTTTCAATTGTTAATGAAGAAAATGAAGTTCATCTGGTGGCCTTCCACTCCCACACTTTCACTATAGCAGAGTTGAACTATGACACATATGATAAGAAATTGCTTGCTATCTTTGAAGCTTTCAAAATTTGGTGACACTACTTGGAAGATCTAGCTTATCCCATTAATGTTGTTATGGATCATAAAAATCTTGAGTATTTTTCTACTACCAAGGTCCTTGACCCAGAGGCAAGCACGGTGGTCTGAGTACCTCTCCTAGTTCAACCTTGTCATTAGGTTCTACTCTAGTCATCTTGGCACTAAACCAGATGCTCTCATTAGATGATGGAACATCTACCCTAAAAGGGAATATACTGGCTATGCTATAATCAACCCTTACAACTTCAAACCTATCTTCACTCAACAACAATTAGCAGCCTCTGTACAAGCTACTGTCTTATTCTTTCCTTCTCTCCATATAGCCACAATAGTTGATCTGGATACCCTATATCAAGACATCCTTGCAGCCTTCTCTAGTGACCCAATTGCTACAAAACACATCTCCACAGATGGCCAGTAGTCTACAGACCTAAACAGTCTTTTCCTTCTAAGCAACAGAATTTATGTACCATCTACTAGTAACCTCTGCCTATGTGTTCTCCAGTATAATCATGATCACATCCTTGCTAGACATTTTGGTCAAAACAAAACACTAGAATTAGTCTGCTGCAGATATTCCTGGCCTAGTCTCTGTGCTGATATACAACAATTCTGCAAGTCCTATGTCACTTGTATACGATCCAAGCCACAACATCACAAGCCCTATGGATCTCTCAAACAAATTTCTATTCCTGAATGACCATGGATGTCAAGAACGCAAGAAGTAGACTTAACCTTTTTCATTTTCTTTTCTTTTCAATTTACTTTTCAATTTTCAATTTTTGATAGAACTTAGGGTTAGAGTTAGTGATGACATCACACTGTCACACAGCAGGTCATATCAGATGACATGGACACAAGTCACATGACACATAGAAGGACATAGAATATTCTGGAAAAGATAATATCATACAACATATGGTACATAGATTGACCTTAAGGCATACACATGGTCATTTAGGGTAGGCTAGAAATAGCTTGCATGGACTATTAGGTATTAGTATATAAGGTAGACAATCTTGTATAGAGTTCTCTATTGAGTTCTCTTGTGTTAACCCAATACAAGGTTTTTTTACTTGACCAACTCTAAGGTCTCATGACTGTAACAATGGAATTCCATTTCTATGGACTTTATCAAGAAACTTCTGTTATCCTCTAAGTTTAATACTATCTTGGTTATAGTTGACTGGCTCACCAAGCAGGTAATCTTTATCTCTGCCCATGATACCATCACATTTGTGGACTTAGCACATTTATTTGTTCTTCATGTGTTCTGTCTTATGTCACCTCTGACAGAGGCTTGGAGTTTATGTTGAACTTCTTCCAATCTTTAGGCACTACTCTAGATATGTGGCTTCACTTCACCTCAGGCTACCACCCTGAAGGTAATGGACAAACTGAACACATGAATCAGACTCTCAAGCAATATCTTCATGTATATTGTAACTACTAGCAAGACAACTAGTCCAAACTCCTACCCCTTGTAAAGTTTGCCTATAATAATGCTTCAAGTGCTACTACTGGTGTCTCTCTATTCTTCACTAATAAGAAATATCATCTGAACATCACTGTTCATCCTGAATGCAATATTGCTTCCTCATAAGCCTGTAACTTTGCCATAGATCTCAATGAATTACAGAGTATCCTCAAAGCTGAAATCTCTGTGGCCCAACAGTGTTATCAGAAATCTGCTGATACATGATGTTACCCCACTCCTGATTTCAAAGTAGGTAACAAAGTCTTTGTCAAGGCTCAGTTCTCCCAAACTACTTGGCCTTCAAAGAAACTCTCTGAAAAATATCTTGAACCCTATGAAATCATCATCCAGCCTAGTACATTACTGTTTACTCTCTGTCTTCCAGAGTCCATGTGTTCTGTTCATCCAGTCTTCTATGTGTCCATGCTCAAACCTACCATATCCAACACTTTCTCTGAGAGAATACAACCAGCCCCTGCTCTAGTTATAATTGACAGGAAACCTAAATGTGAAATTTCTTGGATAGTGAATTCTAAAATTGATCACCAATAAGCATGCAAACTTCTGTACAAGATGATCTGGCTAGGGTATGAAGACACTGGAAACAAATCTAAATGGATTCCTGCATCCAAACTCACTCATACTGCCGACTTGGTATCTGATTTTCATATTGCATATCCTAACAAGCCTGGTCCACTTTCTTTGTCCTGATTATGCTGTTGCATCTATTCTCCAGCTTCTGTACACTTTTTAGGGTTTTTTTCAAAAAAGAACTTTCAGACTTTATTTTCATTTTATTTCTTGATTTTCTCACTCACACATTTAGATCACAAACAATAAAATAAAAAAATTTAAAGAAAATTAAAGAAACAAAACTACTATACTAACAGAAGGTAAACAATAGAGTCCCCTCTTCTTAACTTGCTCTGGGGTCATTCTTGGACCTTTCCTCATCATCTCTGTTTTCTTTAACCTTACTCTCCTTTGAACTCTATCTCTGTTCCACTATAGCTCCAATTCTCTCCAACTGGGCTGTGTTTCTCTCTTGGCCCTCCACCAAGTTCTAGAGGGACTTTCCAACTCCTCAGTACTCCTTTATGAGTTCTCAGAGTACTTTTTCAATGGTACTTAGAACCCTGCCATAAGTAGGGATTATGGCCAGAATATTGGTATTAGTGTGGGGAATACACTGTTGCTTGATAGTAATGTACCTAGCACATGCTAGAAACCAGCTAAGAGAAGGCTATTAGTAAAAAAAAACATAGAGAAAATTTCATTACTTACCTTAAATTGTATATAGGGCAGGACTGCCTGGTGTACACACACCTCTCCCAGGGATTAGTACTCCCCATCTTGACCCCTATATCTCCTTGGTACTTTGCTGGTTGTTTTTCTTTAGTCTTTTTGAAAGGCTGGTAGTCTACATCGTCTTCCAGAGGTATCTCCTTATACTTAAGTCCCATAATCTGGGATTCTTCAGTATCTTCAAAAAGGGCGACTTCTTTCTCTAGTACCTCATCCTGGAGTTGTTGGATATACTCCAACATTCTCTTCTTCTTCTTCTTCTCTTCCACAACCCTTCTCCTCTTGGCTTCCTCTCTCACTTTTGCCTCAGCTTCCTTCCTTGCCTTCTAAACCACATGCTCAGCCTGATGTAACTTTGCCACTTCTTTCAGTTGGACTAGGAGCTGCTGCTGCTCCTCATGTCTCTGCTGCATTTCTTTCCACTGCTTGTTGAGCACTTTGGTGTCATTTTGGGAAATATTAGAGTGAATAGAAGATGACATGGTGATACAGAAGAAAAGGTGAAAACTTTTCTTTTCCATTTATATATTGTTGACCTAGGTACTATCATAGAATTTTTGGATAAATCTAATAGGACTTCAAATAAACTCAATAAAATTTCAAAGGCTTAGTCCTAAGAGGAAAATACTGTTATATGCCAAGTCTACTCATTTGGAAAACACATTCCCATGGTACATTCCTTGTCAACAGCTAAAGCCCATCTTCCATGGTGGTGATGCAATCATCTGAGTATTCTGTCTTCCATGATGAAGATATTCCTATTTGACTCAGTCTTCTATGGTAGAGTCACTCCTGTCAGTGTCTCAACATTGAAACCTCTGCTTAGAGTAATAGAAGTTACACCACTGAAACCCCAACCCCAAGCATCTTCTATAGCATAAACTTGTATATAAGACTAGTAGTTATACTGTAATTTGCTAGTCTGATAATTAACAAAGATAATTCTTATTGAACTCAATCCTCAGTGTTCAACAGTGACACACCAAATTAGCACTTATTCATATTTCAGACTTCTTTTTATTATTGGAAATTGCAACCACATGGCAGACAGATGGTGCAGCATATAAGCTGAAGCCAAGGTTGTTCCACAAGTCTGCATATCTTCAAGTCCATTTTCATGGATTTTCACTTCCAGTGTAAACTATACCTGATAGTTTTCCTTTTTTCCACATGTATATGGGGTTCTATATCCAGTTTAGAAGTTTTTGGTAATATCAGTAGCACAACACATTATCTTCCTATTCTAACTAGAACAAATACTTCATGAAATTAATATTATATGTGGTGATTTTATTACTAGTTTTTATCTGCAAATTGTCAAGTACTACAGCTATATCTTCAATGGGGTTAGATAATCCAAAGTTTTGACACAATTCTTTCATAAATAGTATCCAGTTCTAAAGCTAGTCTTGGTATATTCCTTGCTCTTCTTGGTCCAAGCTGATCTCAAATCAGCTTTGTACAACTTCTATTAGATAGGTTATTACAAAGTTGACTTTTGCAATATCTATACTGAACTATACTAGGTTTGCACAGAGATAAAGTTGACATTGGAAGAAGTAGCTATTAAGTTTTTCCAGATCCATGCTATCAAAAGTATTTGGCATCCAGATTCTTACTACAGAAGGAGTGGGGTTTATTGTTAGGGTCAAGTTGGCTGCAAGTTTTGAGAGGACCTCAGCTAGAAGGTCTGTCAGCTGGAGAGGTTGTTAGAACATTGCATTTTCTAGAGGCAGTAAAGGGTTTTTTATTTCCAGTATATTAATCCAGTTATAATTATTATTGGCTAGAATGACTTCTAGGGTATTTCATATGCTCTTGGGAATCCTTGTGGAGAATCAGGGGGTTGGTGTTATTTCTATTAGGCATCTAGAGTATTGGGTAGAATGGTCATATAAGTAAATTGTTTGCTCAGTTAATATATAGATAGAAGTCTAGAAAGAGAGGTGAAATTGTAATAGAAAAATATCATTCTGTTGTCAGGGTAAAAGTTGGGTTTTGTCTGGAAGGGTTAGAATTGCAACAGTAGCTATTTAGTCTGATTATACTATTAGAAGCAATTTACACTCACTTATTTTATCTACAAGAGCAGCATGAAAGATTAAAATTAGAAGGAACTTAGTAAGTCAGACTTTGGGATAGAGTCAAAAAAGATGTTATGTAGATAGATCAAACTTGGCTTCAATGGATAATATTGTACCTAGCCTATGTATCATGTGGTTGTAATTTCATATAATAAGAGTTTTAGGTAAATATATGGAACTAGTAACCCAATAATCTACCACTATGTATACTTTGAGTTGTTGGGCACTGTAGGAGATATTGTTTAGAACTCCATGAAATTGACAAAAAGTACAAGGTTTGGTTCTTAAGTTGATGGGTGATTAGAATGGAGTGTGATCCATGCCAGAAGAGTGGAAATTGTGTAGATATCAGATGGTATATAACATTCAGAAGAATTTTTCAAACTCACAGTAATGTTCTTCAAGCTTACTAACTAACTAGCAATGTTCTAAATGAGGATGAATAAGATTCTATGAGACTTAATCAATACTGGGAAGATAGCAAGCTTTATTGATAATATAATTATAGGAGCAGAGAAAAAAGAAGAATATAATGAAGTAGTAGAAGAAGTAGTAAAAAGGTTAGCAGAAAATGATCAGTATGTGAAACTAGAGAAGTACAAGTGAAAGATGAGGGAGGTAGGCTTTTGAGGAGTAGTGATAGGACCAGAGGGAATTAAGATAAAGATAGAGAGGATAAAGATACTATGACTAAGTCCTTAGATTAAAACAAAAGACACACTCTTATATTGGGTAATATAAGAGAACTCAATGAAGTTCCAAGTACAAGCTAGTTTATCTTATATACTATAGACTATGGTCTGTATGCATACTATAACTAACCTACTTTAAAGTCCATGTGTTTTTCATAAGACTAACATATTATTGCTATGCTATATAACATTACTTATTTCAGAACCTTTTATAACCTTCTTTATATTATGTAATTATGTAACCTGTGACTATGATATATATAACTACACTGTGACAGGTTTTATGGTTCTGTCATGTATAATGTTACATTACATCCTTGACTTAAGTCCAAAATAAAGAAAAGTAAAATAAAAACTAGAAATAAAGAACAATAAATGGAAAATGGAAAGAAAAAGAAAAAACCAAGTTCATTATTCACAACTCTAACAGAAGGAAGTATTGGATTAGTTGACTTTTCAAAAAGTCAAAGATATACAAAAGTTTTTAAGATTAGCTAATTACTATCAGCAGTTCATTAAAAACTTTGCATATATAACCAGACCATTATATTGTAAAGAAAGATCAGAAGTAGAATTGGGCAGAAAGGTAGAAGAGAATATTTAAGGAGTTAAAGAAGAGATTCATAAAAAAACTGGTATTAGTAGTATAGGACTTGGACAAAAAATGAGAATGGAAGTTGATATATCAGATTATACAACAGGTAAAGTTTTGTCAATGAGTATGAGAATGGATAACAGAGACTAGTAGCATATCTATTAAAATCTCTCAATAAAACAGAAAAAAACTATGAAATCCATAATATGGAGATGTTAGTAGTAATTAGAGAATTGGAGAATTTGAGACACTTATTAGAGAACACAAAATTCAAGTTTGAGGTCTGGACAGACCACAAAAATTTAGAATACTTCATGAAAGTTGAACAGAAATCAAGCTTGTTAGACATTATATTTGTCAAGATTCAATTTCATCTTAAAACATGTACTAGGAATGAAGATGGGGAAAGCAAATAGACTTATTAAGAGACTGGACTGGAAAGTAGGAGTAGAAAACAATAATGAAAATAGAAAAATTAAGAAAAAAAAATAGATTTGAAGACTAGTAAAAGTAGTAGTAAAAAAACCAGAAGTAGATATAATAGAAAAAATAAAAAAAAAGCTAAAGAAAAGGATGATGAAGTAGTTAGAGTAATAGAGGAGATAAAAAAGACAGAAGTGAAGATACTAAGAGATGAGGAGTAGCAGGTAAAAGGAGATCTAGTGTTAAAAGAAGAAAAAGTGTATGTATCAAAGAATAAGAGGTTAAGAACAGAGATTATCTAGTTACACTATCATATACCAGTGGCAGGACATGAGAGACAATAGAAGACAATAGAACTAGTGATAAGAAATTATTGGTGGCCAGGAGTAACTAAAGATATAGAGAAATATGTAGACAGCTATGACTTGTGTCAAAGAATAAAGAACAAAATAGAGACACTAGCAGAGAATTTAATAGCAAATAAGGTACTAAAAAGACTATAGACATACTTAATGGTAGACTTGATCACTAAGTTACCATTGGTGGTAGGAAAAGATACAATCTTAGTGATATGCAACAGACTATCCAAAATAACATATTTTATAGTAATAACAGAAGAAATATTAGCAGAAGAACTAGCTAGACTGTTCCAAGACAATATATAGAAACTACATGAATTACTAGAAAGTGTAATATTAAATAGAAGACCACAGTTTGTGGCAGTATTAGATATGGTTTACATCTTATTATTCAAGATCTAATGAAGTATTTTGGAGATCCAAATAAGTCAGTTGGGTATTATCTAAGAATGCAAAATATGAGATTGGAATGATCTTTGGCTTTGGCTTATGTTTTATGCCTCTATGAATCATACTGGTTACATATTTTGGAAAGAAACTTGGAAAACTTAGAGAGTTGGAGAGTACTGAAAGGTAGCAAGATATATTGTCACTAATACTGGAAGAGAGTGCTAGTTTTGGTTAATTTTCAGGATAAAGCTAGTACAGTATAAACTACCAGTTTATATACTAGATATATTCTCATTTGTGACTCATATTTAACTATGCCTTGTTTCATTTTCATGTAGTATTAGTCAGTATCTTATATAGTAGTAGAGGCTTCCTCATGTTTCTCTCATTGTTTCCACAAGGACACTTAACCTATTCCTTATGGTCATTAGGTATATATGGTAGTAGATACAATCTTGTATCCTTATAATTTACCAATTGATTATCTCCTCTACTCTTACTTAAGTCTTTGCCTAAGTTGTAATCTGAGCCAAGTTTAGGATTGTAACATTTGGTAAAGCATCATCAGGCTTACTTTGCAAAAAGAGTGTGTATAATGGTTAGACTACTGAAATGTTATAATGGTTAGGCCATTGAAGAACTATTAAAATTACTTTGTGGTAGGACTATAGATGAATGGTTGAACCATTAGAAGAACAATAACAGAATGATATTATGGCAAAAGAGACTACAAACAAGACTAGATATCAATTATTGTAGTAAATACCATATACAGACAAGATAGACAGACAAAGTTAAGAAATGATAGATATTGTGGCACTAGAAGAGATACTGGAATTATTGAAAATCACTAAAGAATATACTTGGAAGGAAATAGAACTATAGAGCCAGTATCATTAGAAAATATGTCAATAGCACCTACACTAGCAGTACATGACAAAACATCACAGGCAGTTATACTAAAGAGTATGGTCCCAAACCCAGAGTAGTTTGATGATAACCAGACAAAGTTTGAAGACTGATAAAGAAGAATCTGATTGTTCCTCAAGAGTAACAGAGTTATAGCAATAGGCAACAAGATCATCACAATACTAGCCCAACTTAGAGAGGGTGTAGCAGGAATTTATGTATAAAAGAAGATTTACTAGATGAAAGAAAATGATATCCAAGATTGGGTTAAAGAAGTCAAGACAGTGTTCAGTAACAAGAGTAAGGTAGCAGATGTCAAATGAAAGATCAAAATGTTCAAATATGAAAAGAAATATATTATAAACTTTATAATAATAGAGTTTGAAGTATTAGCTATAAAAGCTGAAACCAATGACATACATAGAATATTTTTTCTGAAGAAAAATATCAGAAGTGATATAATAAAGACAATATTGGGATCTCCACCTATAGTGGTACTAGAGACACTCAGAGAGTAAAAGATGGCAATCAACTTAGTCAGATAAGAATATGAGTCTACAAAAGAAAGATAAAATTACAGGACAGGATCAGAAATTACCTATAGAGGAAGAAAAGCATTTATGGACATTGGAAAGTCCAAAGATAACTATGACAAGAATTAAAAACCTAGGTGTTTTGATTGCAACATCTATAAATATATGGCAAAGGATTGCCAGAAGCCAAAGAAACTAATAAGTGTTACAAATGCAACAAAGTAGAATTCCTTAAAAGAAACTGTAGATCAGAATAGAAGATGAAGAACAGAAGTATATAGAAAGATTCAGATAGTAAAGACAGTAACAAAGAAGAGAGTTTTGTTAGAGGTTCAGAGTAAACATAGTACAACAAACCTCTATACATAGTAAATCCCTTAATTAATATATTATTCCATAATAGAGAGATAATAAAGAAAGAGAACTTAATGTGTGCATAAAATTAATAAATAGCTAATGAAGGAAAAAAAAAAGATTAAAATAGAATCTATAAATAGATCATTTAAGATTTTCAATGAAAATAGAACCAAGAATGAAAAAGTAACAAGATTCATGCTACTGGAAATAGAAATCAATAGATATATAAAAAAAATTGATATAACAGTTACAGATTTGAACAGCATAAACATGTTTTTAGAATACAACTTATTGGTTAAGAACAATTCAGAAGTAAATTGGGATAAAAGAATAATATGGTTTACAAGATGTCTAAAAGAGTGTAGAGTTGTTATATGTCCAGTCCACCTATTCTGAAGATATGTCACTGCAGCAGTATGGTCATTACAACATCTCTAAGACAAGCCCATCTTTCATGACAGCTATTCTTCTTATAATATATCCCTGTAGAGGTAATGCAACAACCAGGATATCCAGTCTTCCATAACAGGAATACTTCTATCAAACTCAGTCTCTTATAGCAGAGTTCTTCTATCTGACTCTTGTTAGTATCTCATCACTGAAACCTCTGCTCAGTGCAATACACTGATACCCTGAGCATCTCCTATATATCTGACTTGTATATAAGACTAGTGGTTATACTGTAATTTGCTAGTCTAATAATCAATGAAGATAATCCTTATTAAACTTGATTTCTGGTATTCAATGGCAATATACCAAATCAGTACTCACTTCCATCTTAGACTTTATCTACTCATCTGAAGTTACAACCACATGGCAAACAAACAGTGCAGCACATAAGCTAAAGTTAATGTCATTCTAACAAGTTCACATCACTGAGCTCATTGCATAGAATTTTTATATTCTATATATTTCTGAGCCAATCCTATGAACTTTCACCTTCTAATGTGAACCATGCCTAACAAGAATACAGTACTAGGATATTTCATTCATATCAAGAACCAGAAGACTATAACCAATAGAGGACATAGATAAAATATATCAGAAGATTGGAAAAGAACCCAATCTACCAAACCTAGAGGATTTACTAGAATATATTTAATTATTCACACATTTGTTCAATAAAAAGAAATTTGAGAAATTACTGGAGTAAAGAGAATGTAATTACAAAATTAACCTATTGGAAGATGCGCCAAAGGAATTAGATACCAAAGCCTATGCAATGACAGTTAAAGAAGACAAAGTGTTAAACTAATAGTTGGAAGAACAACTCAAAGCAAAACTTATGGTGAAATTAAGTTCAAGATATACAACACCATTTTTCTATATTCCAAAGAAGAACAGATCTCTATGACTAGTATAGGACTACAGAAAGTTGAATTAGCACACAATAAAGGATAAGATACCATTACTACTAATTAGAGAAGTAATCAGCAAACTCAAAAATGCAAAATCTCTCAACAAATTGGATCTTATCTGGGGATACAACAATGTACAAATCAAAGAAGACAATGAATGGAAAGTGGCATTCTTAATAAACAAGAGACTATCCAAACTAGAATTTAAAAATTAATACACTTTGGACTATGCAACTTGCCAGGAATATTTCAACAGATGATAAATAGCATATTCAGAGTGCTTTTATATAAAAAAGTACTGGCAAAATATATGAATGACTTTGTCATATCTACCAAGACTAGGAAAGAGCTCAAGAAAAGAACAGTATGATTCCTGAAGATAGCAGAAAAACACAATTTCTATTTTAGATAGTCAAAATATAACTTTGATGCTAAAGAAATACCTATCTTATGAGTAGTAGTTGGACAAGGAGAAGTATAGATGGTAAATGATAAGGTCAAGGCAGTCAAGGAATGAAAAACTCTCATCAAGATAAAAGAAGTGGAAAGCTTCTTGGGATTTGCAAATTTCTATAGACACTTTATCAAGAACTTCAGTCATATAGCAAAACATCTCAATAAACTTAAGGGCAAGAAAGATTGGAAATGGAAAGAACACCAAAAGGCATTTAAAGAGTTGAAGGAAAAAATCACAAGTCAATCAGTACTCACTCTACCCAAAAGGGAAGGAAAATTTAAAGTAGAAACAGACATATCAGGACATACTATTAAAGGAGTTTTATCTCAGAAACAAGAAGGAAAATGGAAACCAATTACATTTTTATCAAGAACAATGTAGATAGTTGAAAGAAATTATGAGATATATAACAAAGAACTACTGGCTATAATAAAGACTCTAACAAAATAGAGACAATGCTTATTGAATGCTACTGAAAAGTTTGAAGTCTGGACAAACTATGAAAATCTCAAGTACTTTAGGAAACCACACAAATTTAATGGACAATAAGCAAGATGGTACCTTGAGCTACAAGACTATGGCTTCATTTTACAACACATTCTAGAAAAGACAAATACAAGAGTAGATATTCTGTCAAGGAGAGATCAAATAGATACAAAGAATAACAACAAGGATATCAAGATGCTCAAAGATGAGCTATGTATAAGAAGAGTTAACATAGAAGCAAAGATAGCAATTTTCAGAGGAAACCAACTAGTAAAAGAAACCACATTGTTGAAAGAAATCCAAAGGAACAATATAAGAAAACAAGAAGTTCAGAAGGAATTGGAAAAAGAGAATGGCCAAGCATGGGAGGACAATGGAGTGGTATACATGGAATAAAAAAATCTATATTCCAAACAACCAGAAGATTCAAGAACAAATCCTATAGAAAAATCATGAACTAGCAGACATAAGATATCCAGGATAACAACAAATACTTGAGTTAATCAAGAATATAGAATAACATCAAGAAATACATTCAAGAATGCCAGAAATACCAACAGAATAAAGTGCAACACATAAAGAAAGTGGAAGAACTTTATTCATTAGAAACACCTCAAAGACTATGGTAGGAAATCAGTTGACATTATTGGACCATTACCTAAATCAAACAACAAGAATGCAATAGTGGTTATAATAGATCAATTCACAAAGATAATTAGACTTAAGACAACAATAACAGCAGTATCATCAGAAAAAATAGCCAAGATCTATAGAGATGACATATGGAAAATCCATGGATTTTCAAAGAAGATTCTTAGCAACAGAAGACCCCAATTTACCTCATAATTCATGAAAGACTTAAGCAAGGTACTGGAAACAAAATGAACATTATCTATAGTATACCATTCTCAAACCAACAGTCAAACAGAAATAATTAATCAGGAAGTCAAAGTATTCTTGCAACATTATATCAATTATTAACAAGACAATTGGACAGAATGGTTATTAGCAGCAAAATTCTAGTATAATGACAAGAAATACTCAGTCACAGGATACACTTCATTCAAACTTAATTTGGATGATACTCATAAAAGAAAAATCTAACAATAAAGATGAAATTACCAAAACTAGAGACTTTCTTCAAGAAATTATAGAAGAGTTGGGAAGCAGCAAAGACATCAATAGAAATGGCAAAAGAAGCTATGAAAAAGCAGTTCAACAAGAAAAGACAATACCTACAAGAACTAAAGTAAGAGAACAACATATAGTTGGAAGCCAAAAAATATCCAATCAAAATGAACTTTAAAGAAGCTGGACCAAAAAAGATATAAACCTTTTGAAATCACAAAGAATATTGGCCAAGGAATATTTTAGCTAAAAATACCAAAAGGATAGACAATATACAATATGTTCAATAAAGACCTGCTGACACAATGCAGAGAACCCCAATTCAAAGGGCAGCACATAGAAATGGCACTACTACTAGACATTATCAATGAGAAAGAAGAATACAAAATAAAAGAAGTATAGAATCACAGAAAACAAGAATACAGTATATAATTCTTAGTTCATTGGAAGGAATATAGAAATGAACATGATCAATAGATTGCAGAAACAGGCCACATGCTAAAGAGGCAATTTAAGACTCTAGGCAAAGTTTTCAAAACAAAACAAATAAAAGAGGAGGGTAAAATTTCAAATTAACATCTCAAAGTAATACAAGCAACCAAGAAACCCAAACATGTTCTACTAATTCATAATTATACCTACTTTTCCCAACCCATACATTGCTTTCACTGTCAACAATATAGACCTCATCATGATTCTAAACAAAGAAAAAAAGACTGAATGAAAAAATATCACAAAATAATATGAGAATTAGAAACTATGGCAGATCTTCAATTAAAAATCCAGAATCTTGTTAGACTAGCAGATGCAGCAAACAATCAGCTAGTAGATATCAAAATTGTCTTATTACAAACTAGAGGAACCTATAAGATGCAAATTAGTGGAGATATTTACAGCATATCTAAAGAACTTAAGAATATCACTCATAAAGATATGGAATAACAAGCTTACCACATTCAGATTCTATTAGTTGACAAACTAGATTGATACAAAGAAAAAGGAGGAGAGGTAGTAGACAAACATATCAAGATATTATAAGATTTCTATTAAGACTTATATTGAAATATGCTCTATAACCAATGGTGTTGTGGCAACCACTAGACACAAAGTCCAATAATCACACAAGTCAGTAAAGCTCTTAGTAGGCTATCAATGTGGGGATCACAAGAGAACTTGACAAGGAGTCTTTGCTGAATTGCTATCTTATTTATATAAGTTACACATGGTCCATGCTACAAATAATTACTCCTGCCTTAATGTCTATGTGTCATCCATGAGTATACTATGTATACATTATAAAGTAGACATGCTGTTAACATGCTACTTGACATCATCCTTTTAGTCTACTCTCACCTAGTCCAGGTCTATGACCTCACATCAT
>Ga0157358_1000597_pt1 | contig 15171 bp, 7 predicted proteins | sample AttcapACBM2_FD_111484 | JGI IMG/M metagenome (GOLD analysis project Ga0157358, IMG submission 111484) | Fungus gardens microbial communities from leaf cutter ant in Botucatu, State of São Paulo, Brazil - Atta capiguara ACBM2 | ecosystem: Host-associated > Fungi > Mycelium > Unclassified ...
CAAAGTGACATCATACAGCATAGACAACACATGCTGGCCTCATGTTATACTCATGGTCATTTAGGGTAGGGTGCACAGTAGCTAGCATGGACCATGGGTAATAGTATATAAGATAGACTACTTTATACTAGAAACTCTATTGAGTTCTCTTGTGTTACTCAATATAAGAGTTGCTTCTTTGCTTAATCCTTTGAGCATTGATTCATAACAGATAACCAGAATGGAATGTCACAATAACATGCAGCAAAGTCTTGTTCAATTTTCAAAGACTTTAGAAATATTACTAAAATGCTAGTTAATATTTAAAAGAAGTGGCTTGAGTTTTGTCTTGAAAAGCTAAAATTACTTAAAGATAAAAATGTCTATGATATTGTAGATTCTTCTAAGAGACAAAAAGTGATTAATAATTGCTAAATACTCAACATTATGTCTGATAGTTATTACAGATCTTAACTTGTTATAAAAGAATTTTCTTAGGTTAAAGAAATCAACTTTGATAAATTATTCTTTCTAGTTGTCTACTATGAGATGGCATACTTGTTTCTGGCTGTTGCTACTCTTGAAATCCAGAATATCCATAGTATTAACATAAAAACTACTTACTTATATAGTGATTTAAATAAGAAAATCTACATTAAGTAGTCCAAAATTTCAAGCTATTTAGTAAGAAAAAGAAAGTCTAGTAATTTCACAAAATATTGTATAGCCTTAAGTAAGCTGGCTTATCTTAGTAGCAGACTATAACTAAGTTAATGTTAGCTCTAAAATTTAAGCAATATAAATTCTACTTTATTAATGAAAAGTTTTTTAAAAAAAAGTCAATAATTTATTATACAGGGTATAATAGCAGTTCATGTCTACAGGAGGGTTTATATATAGAGTAACAAGCTCCAACCTTACTTATGCAGTTACCCAATATGAAAGAATACTAAAAAATTGAACTCATAACCTCAAGTAGGTTTGAGATAGGTATAATATATGTGAATAGGAGGCTTTTTCACTATACTATCTCTTCTCCAATTAATGAAAAGACTAAAAAGCTTATTATAGCAATTGTTTATCTTAATAATATTTGTTTTATAAGTTTAAAAGATTTTCTGTTTCTCTTAAAGTTGAAGTAAAAATTTATGAGTTATAAATTCAGAAAAATCAAAGAGTTTTTAAAAATATATATAATTTAACATAGCAACTAACCTAACAGATACTTTACTACTATTAAAATATGTGTTTAAACCTAATAATAAGTAATATAACTCCAGTTTTCATCAAAAGTACCAGCAATTGGTTGGATTTCTAATGTGTCTAATGATTAGTTTGTATTCTAATATAGAATTTACTATAATTAAGCTTACTTAGCAGATAACAAACTCTTCGAATAAATATCATCAAGCTGGATTGTACTTTTGTTAGTACTTACATAATACTTACAAGTATCAGATAGTTTATAATGGACTTAGTAATAAGTCTGTTATAATATACTCTAATTTAGACTAGATATAAAATCTAGAATTTTGTAAATCTGTAACTGGCTACTTTACTCTTATAACTTATAGAGTAATATCCTTAATAAACTGCTAACAAAAGATAGTAGTCCTGTTTTCAGCTGAGACTAAGTATATAGGACCTTCTGATTGTGACTATCAACTTATTTGGACAAGAAATCTCTACAATAAGGTTAGTTTTAATATTCTGACTTCTTATCTCTATAGTAATAATCTTGGTTTACTTTTCTGAAGATCTAACTTTATATAAGAGAAGTACTTCAAATAGATTAATATCAGCTATTACTATATAAGTCTTGACTAAAAATCTTAGTCAAGTCTTATTTAGTTATTTCTATTTATTTCTTAGCTTGAAAATATTCTAAGCTTATCTGCTTATATTTCTGTTAATTAACAGCTAATATCTTAAGCAAAGAAGAGTGTTGCAAAGCATTCTGCTTACTAAGCATTTTATTATCTTGTCTTCTTATGCTCTTAAGCCTACTACTATAAAACTTACTATTTGTAAGTGGTTTTCAGTTGTTCACACTATATCATGCTGTTATATAATCTGTTTTTTTTAATAGTCCAAGTGTTCTGAATAATATCTGAAATGTTGTAAGATTTTATAAGCACTCTACTAGTACTCACTTGTTATACTCCATATATAAGATCTAATATTTTATTATAGATTTTTTCTACAAAATATATGGCCAATTCTTTAGTTGTTGGTAATAGTTCTGAGTAGACAATAGTAGCTCTATTGAGAGATTCTAAACTGTGTATAATCTATATACTTTTCTTATCTTTCTTGATAACACAAAACTATCTTAATCTATAGAGTAAGTTATATACTTCAGTATCAAGCTTTCTCTTAATTATAGCATATACTTCCTTATATATAATAGAAAATATTCTAAACAAATATTCTATCTATAACATATATACTACTATAGGTATATTTATAGTAAGAAAGAATTCCTCTTTAACTTCAAGTAAAAGCTTTGTTTTGCTATACTATCAACTAGTGTTAGAGTTGTAAACATTGGACTATATTTTATTTTCCTTATTTTATTTTATTTTCATACTTGTTTCTATTTTACTTAGGGTTAGGGTTTAGTATGATGTCATGGTCACAACTGTCACAAACCTGTCACATAATATATCATATGTTACTGTCACAGTAATAGTCATATAATCATGTGATCATAATAGAACATAGTAAAATATTCTGGAATAATAATATTATATAATATACTTAATATATGTTGACCTTATGGTCTATATATATATAGTCTTTAGAATAAGCTAGATGTAATAACACAGACCATCTAGTAGAATATATAAAGTAGACAACTTTATACTAGAAACTCTATTAAGTTCTCTTGTATAAATCTTATATAAAGTTCTTCTCATTAACTAGCTCTAAGGTTTTTACTTGAGTAAGTACTATCTTTTTAGCACAAACTTGGATAGCTACTTTAGTAGTCTACTATTAGTATTTCTTCTAGATGATTCTTCTGTATATTTCAGATAATTCTAAACTTACTGGAAAGAATACTAAAAACAGACTTTACTTTTAGTTCTACTAGCTTGTATTTCTTCACAAAAAAAAGTAACTATAAATACTTGTTATTTAGTTCAGCTACTAACTCTACTAATTGAGATCTATACTGAAAAGTTTCTAATTGACCAACACACTTTTTTAGAGCTATGTCTTCTTTCTTTCCTATTGCTTTTTTTAACTACTATAAGTATATAAATCTTGTTTTATAAGAGCTTATCTACTTATATTGATAACATTTCTTTAATGAATAGCTTCTCTTTTTTATCTATTTCAATTATATAGAAAATCTCTTCCCTAAACCATTCTGCTGACTTCTTGAGATTCAATAAAAATTTGAGGCTATATCCATTCTTTTAGGTAAGGTCTCTTTTTTATAGGTAGAAAACATTACCTCCATCTTCTTTGTTCAGACAGATAATGTTGATATTTTGATTTTTTTTCTTGTTATTGACTACCTGACTCTCAGTTATAGTATCAAAGAGACTTATAAGGTGCTTTTTCCATAATATGCATTTGTAATAATACTGTTACTTCCTCAAGTGTGAATGGCACATTTTTAGCTAATTTATATATTTGCCAAAAGATATTCATTTGTACTTTACATCTGGATACTGAGACTTGGGTCCTAGATAATTTACTTGTAGTAGTAGTATCTCTGCTTATAGATATTATTTGAGACTTATAACTTCTTCTTTATATACTAATTCATAAATACCAAGATAACTTTAAGATAGGCTATATCTAGAGCTGTCTTCTCTTGCTTATTCTCTTCTATCACAAAGATCTAACTATTGTTTCTTAAATGCTAGCTTATCCAAAAACTATATAACTAAATTCTTAATGGTCTAAAGTTCCACAGTCTTTCCATTTCCAATGTATATAATCTCTTGAATTCTTTTTAGCTTCTTTAGATTAGCTACTAAGATTACTTTTTCTTTTGGAGCAGAGATTAGTTACTTGCAAGCACTCTCTTGAGTATCTTTATCAAGGTCTTCTTTTTCTTGTTTGCTTATAAGTACTTCCTTCAGTACTACTTACAATTTAAGTATAACTGCTTATAGCTCTTTAGAAATTCTTCTTCTAGTATTATTTCCAGTATTTCATTAGGATTAATCTCTTTCTCTATTAGAGATTTTGCCTTATAACTGTTATAGACCAACTTCCAAGACATTCCTAACTCTAGATAGGACTTTAATCATTTCTAGGTATATTTCTACACCTATGCTCCCTCACTTGCAGATCAACCTCTTGTATTTCACATTCTAGTAACTTGTTATCTAGACTCTAGTTCTATATCTTAAACTGTCTCTATAACATCTTCTTAGTTATTTTTACACTACTATTCCTCTGGCCACAATTGTCACTACAGATTTAGTATTTAAGACCAAGTAGATACTCTATAGTCCCCAGTCTAGAAATTGACTAATTGACTCTTTTTTCTTCTTCAAGTTCTCTTAAACCTTCTAAAGTTATGATTATATAATAGATAGCAGTACATTATATAAGTTGAGACCAAAGTTGTTATCTAAGATTAAGTTACAGATTTGTGGATAAGTTTCCAAGTTTAATTTGCAATCTAAATACTTCATCCACTTTCATTATGGTTCATTGTAAAACCTTGATTAAATTTTATTCCTCTTCTATCAGCTCTATATATATCTGTTGGATCTTGTATTTTGGCTATATTACATTTTATATCATACTTAGAGCCTGTATTTGTCTCTACTCATCTGAGAGGAAAAGATCTACTCAATAATCCAATATAAATGATCTCCATTCAAAGACATTCAATTGACTTGAGCATATATAGTCTAGAATGTATAGGTCTCATGTAGATTTATAGCAAGTATAGAAGGCTATTTTTTATTTTTATCTTTTGTGATATACTTTAGATAATATGTATTATACTATTTAAGATGAGTTGAGAACTATCAGAGAGTGTTGATATCTATTCTTTTATGTAATGTAGTTAAGATCCCAGAAGTTGATATATAGATGAAGAAAGCCATCTTTTTCTTTACAGTATAGGTATTCTATAAGAAGAGAGAGTAGAGCATATGAACACAGTATTCAGATTTTTGCTGATGAATTCCTTAAGTACTTCTTGTTCTATAGCTAAAAACAAGTAAATGGTTCTAACAGAAGGTTTTTCTCTATTTTCCAGTTTAGTTTATAGGTTATAAATAATAAGTAAGTCATTTGTGAATCTAGCTACTTTTCTGACTAGGTTAGTAGAGTAGAACTCAAGATGAAAAATGGTTAAGCCTATTATCTATGTTACTTAGATATATGATCATATACCAATGAGGATTATATAAGGTTATAAAAAGGGAGGTTCAGTTGTAGAGCTAGAAAAGTTGGGAAGATTAGATATAAGTATAGTTTTTTCAAGAAGTGGAGAAACTAGGAAATTTTTGGAGAGGTAGGTTTTTCTTTGTAAGTTTATTCAGAAAGTAATAGACCTAATAGTCTAGTCAATTGATGGATTATGTTAGATGAGCTAGTTGTATCTAAGAACCAATGAACAAAAGAAGTCAAGAAAGATAATATATATATTCAAAATTATCTAGTAACTAGATGGAAAAGTAACAGACAAGAATGCTATTTTAGAGATGATGTTATTTAACAATCTGTCAAAAAATTTGAGTTTCACAGATAATATTAAGATAGTGGGAATATTTTATATAAATATGGTATTAATAAAACAGTGGATAAAGCTAGAGTTGACAAGAGTATAGAAGATCAGATTTTGGATATGGTCAGATTTGTAATATAAGAGTCAGAGTAAGCAAGTTCAGATTAGAAAGAATAGTAGTGTTAAGGCAAATTAAACTCATAATTACACAAATAAAATTAATATGGCCTACATTCTAGTTTTCCAACTATATAGTTAGATATTATGACTTAAGTCCTAGTATAGAGACAAAAAAGCAACCTTGTATTAGTTAATACAAGAGAACTCAGTAAGGTTCTAGTACAAATATATTTACTTTATATATTTTTGGTATATACTTTACATCTAGCTTACTCTAAATATCATGAGTCATATATATAAGAGTCAGTATATTATATAATATATGATAGAGATTTTGAAGTATTTTTCAGGATTTTTTTAGAAAAAAGATAAATTGAAGTTAATTCTATTAGATATCTAGAACAGTAGAATGGTATAGTCATGTAAGCAAACTACTTGCTTAGATACTGAGCAGATAAGAGTTCAAAGAAGAATATAGAGCTATAGTAGGAAAACATTATAATGTCAGGTTATAGGTTAGGTTATATAATAGTGACTAGATTATAATAGTAGCTATGTAGTTTGATAATACTATTAGAGAGCAATTTATACTTGCTGGAATTATTTATGAAAGTAGTATGGAAGATGGAATAAATAATATAAATTAGTGAATATATAGGTGGAAGTGGTTTTAGTAGTACCACATGGATAAATGACCTTGGATTCAACAAGAAATATTATGCTTAGCTTAACTTTATCATATAGTTGTATTTTGGAAGAGAATGGTTTGAATAGAAACTTAGAATGAGTGTAATACTTAATTTGAGTTGATTATTAGACTAAAAAACAACATATAATGGCTATTGTTCTTAAATATAGGAAGTGTCTTTTCTAATAATACTACTATACATACTCTGAGTTGTTTGTTGGGCATTATAGAGATTGGAACTTTATAGAATTGATGTGAAATGAAGAGACTTTTGTTCTTGGATTGATGGGTGATTGGCATAGAGTATAATCTATACTAGAAGTGTTATGATCTTAATTCTTTGGGTTGGATATAAGAACGACTCTTGTATTAGAGAAATACAAAAGAACTTGATAAAAAGTTCTTTACAAAATAGTCTACCTTATATACTCCTACCGATGGCCCATGCTAACTCCTGTGCACCTTACCCTAAATGATCATGTGTAAAAGATGAGGCTAACATGTGATTTCCATGTTGTATGATGTTATTTTATTCTAGAATCTTCTACTTCCTTCTCTTAAGTCCTGTGATCAATGTTGTGACCATACCATTAGATGTGACTGATGTGACTGATCACTTCTAATCCTAACCCCAGAGTTCTAAAAATAGAAAAGATAAAAAATAACTTGAAAAGAAAATAAAAATGAGAAAGAAAATAAAAAGAAACAAAGTCTACTTTCTGCAATCTTGACAAAAAAAAGATGAAAGAGTACAGATGAGATAGTATTATCTAGTGTATATGTTGAATACAGTTGGATAGTTTGTGATAGAACCATACTTAACATAAGTATATGAACTTAGTAAAGAACTTAAAAGAAAATAAGAGACTTGCTGGAACAGTCTACATCTCTAACACAATCTCTAACAATAAATTTTCTTTTAGTCAGCATCACTTCTCTCTTTTTAACTATCATCTTGTATAGAAGCACCTATAAGAGATATTGCAAATACAAACCAATTCCTCTTCTTTCTACCTATATCTAATCTATTAGAGATTAATAACATGGATACACCAAGAGAAAGATCTTCTGCACCAAGTTCAAACTTTTCAAGGGATTCTTCCATCTACTTTGATACATCATCCTAAATTTATGCTGATAAAATGGGAGTGGAAAATGTGAAACTTAACTGGGCTGAATAAGTCAAATTCTAGAATTTTCATTTATTATACCAGTTTAACCAGTAGGAAACATTGAATAACTAGGACTAGAATATCAATATCAGAAACAAGGCTAGAAAATAAGATACTATCAATGAGGTTCTAACTCTAAACAGCACATTTTTTTCACGAGTTGAATATGAGGTAACAGTTCCTTCAGAAAATAGCTCATAGCACAGTCATTATGAAATTCCATTGACTTATAATATCAACAAACCTATAGAACCTGAAGTCCAAGATAGTGAAGCTCATTTTCCTTCTCTTTTTGATACCATGGAATTCTTGGAAATAGATGCCAAGAACATCTACATATCTTTGTTACACATAGCTGATTTTATTAAGTCAAGAGAGGTCCAAGCAGGATTTGTTGATAATATTTCTCAACTTAAAGATCTTGGTGAAGCTATGTGGAATTTTATCTCTTCCATCTATAAGGCCAAATGGGACAGCATTGACATTGATGGTAACAGCTTCTTCAGAACTAGAGTTTCTAGCAAATTTACTCCCAAGGTTCTAAAAACCAAATCTTTGTCAACTTCTGATTCATCTAAGGAAAAGGTGGCAGAAATTGTCAAATGTTATGATCTAAAGCCCTTAGGGTTGGACAATAGAACAACTCTTTGTATTGAGTTACACAAGAGAACTCAATAGAGAACTCTTCTACAAACTAGTCTACCTTATATAGTCCTACAGATAGTCCATGCTAACTACTGTGCACCCTACCCTAAACAACCATGTGTAGTCCATGAGGCTAACATGTGGTGTCCATGTTGTATGACATCATCTGTTCTTGAATCTTCTACTAAATTCTCCCAAGTCTCATGATCTATCTTGTGACTATGCCATCAGATTGCAACTGATGTGACAGCATGACCAATCAACCCTAACCCTAGTTGTTCTAAAAATAGAAAATAAAGAAATAAATCAAAATGAAAATAAAAATGAAAATGAAAAATAAAATAAAATAAACTAAGTCCACTTTCTTTGATTTTGACATCAAACTTCCTTCTTCCATCCCTGCTTGTCTATCTAAGAAGATATTGGAAAAATCCAAATTTTTTGGTAAAGAAAAGAAAAAGAAACAGTAAACAAAGCACTACAAAACAAATTGTATGCTCAAGTGGCAGGTTCTAGTATTTTAGAAATATTAAAATTAAAGAAAAACTACTCCAATTTGCTGGCCCAAAAAATTAAAAATATACAAAAAATCATCATTTCCATGGACAAAGAGAATGCTGACAAGTTCATGATTTCTGCTAGCAATTATATAGCTAACATCAACAAAGCTCTTAAAAGCATCAAATCAGATATAATAGCAGATTATATTCAAAAGGAACTTATAGGTATAACCATTATCATTAATAAGGTAGGATCATCTTCTGATATTCAGGTTATTGAAAATTTTGTCAAAAATATGGAAAATATCAACTTTGAGGATATTGAATTGCTTAGGCTCCCACAATCAAAATCTTATCTGAAAATAATAGATTTTCCTTATTTCATTGAAAATTCTAACATCCATATCTTGTTAAATTTTGTTGAAACAATTATCAAGTCCAATTATGTATTTAACAACTTGTTACTTGTGTCAAAACTGTAAGTTATCAAAGCTTTGCCTAAATCTAATATAACTATCATCTGGATTGATATATGAGATGTTCAAAGTGGGTTGAATGCTAAAAATCTTATCAATAGGTCTTTCAACATCAGAAGCTATATTGTAACTATCTGAGATATGAATATGAATTCTGAAGTTCCCCAGTGCAAGAATTGCTAGAAGTAGGAATATATAATATTCTTATGTAGAATTCAAGGAGCTAAGTGTATAAAGTGCAACAGTCCCTATAAATACAAACATTATAGGCACTTTGCTTAGTATTATAAAGCTAACCCCAAAGCTAATTCTTCTAGACTAGAAACCAAATAAGGCAAGCTGTACCCTCACTCTTTCAAGTATTCAAATTGTTGAGGTAATCATCAAGTGGACTCTAACTATTGTTCCTTCTAAAAACATAGGTTTAATTGCAAATGGCATGTTAAAAAGTATTAAGAACTTCATGAAAACAGAAGACAATTGACTCATTTAGCTGTAAACAATATTCAAGCATGATTTTGAAGAATATCAAAATTTTCTCTCAAAATGTTCACAAGAACAACTTCATTATCAATACCATTCTTGAAATACAATGTGCCATTAACATCATTTTCATTCATAAACCACCTTAGTCTTTTATATACTCTATACTAAGTTTAAAAAACAAAGAAAATAAAAAATTGTTAAGAGTGTCTCATCATTCTAACTGGATCACATTTTTTAGGAATCCCTCTCAAAGTAACAACCATCCCAGAGTCATAACTTACATCAATATCCAATTGTCTCCTCTTTAGTTTTCTTTAATTAATATATATTCAGATTTATCTCAGATGGTGTTGAAGTATCTTAAAGATACTGAAGTCAATATTAGTAATGTTCTTATTATATCTGGGGATTTCAACATCAGAGACAATAGTTGGGATTCAAATTTTCCATATCATTCTTCTCATAGTGATGTTCTTTTTGAAGTTACAGACTTCTTACACTTAGAACTGTCTAGACCTACTGAACAAGTTTCTACTAGATATTTGGACAATTATCAAGATTCAAACTTGGTAATTGATTATATGTTCCTTAGGCTAGAATCTTTGAAATACAACAATCATACCATCCATCCTGACTGGAGACTAACTTCAGATCATGCTCTCCTTATTGTCAACATCTCCATTTTTGAGAAACATATTCAAATAAGGAAAAGAATATTAGTCAAAAATAGTGAAGAAGAGGAATTTTTCATAAAAGAACTAATAGAAGCCATTGAGGGACTTAATATAGAAAATATTCAAAGTAAAGGAGTCCTTGAACAAATCATTCAATTGTTCACTAGCAATACTGAAAGAATATAGTATAAGCACTTGAAAGTCATTAATACTACTAAACACTCAAAGGATTGGTGGAACAAAAATTGTCACAGAGATCTCAAGATTATAGACAATACAAATAAACCAAAGACTGGAGAAGATTAAAGGGCATAGTTAGAAAGACAAAATGTAATTTCTTTAACTTAAAAATTCAAGAAATTGCTAATAAGAAGTGTGAACCATAGAAAATTATGAACTGGGTCAAGAGATGCAAGCTTCTGACAATAGAAACTATACAATATAATAGTTGACCATGCATCAAACTTGATGATCTATAGCAGGCTCTTCACCTGTCATTTAATTCAGCTCAAGATTATCAAATAGATCTTCAATTACTAGAAGAAATTTCTGGTAAAGAAACTACAAAATGAAATCTCTTCTCAAAAAAGAAGCTTCTCAGTATGATTGAGAAATACAACAATTCCTTAACTCCTAGACCAGACAAATTGTCTTAGAAACATCTTAAGAGGATTGTCAAAAATATTGCATGCCTTAATAAATTTATCAATATTGCTAATACATGTGTGAATATAGATTATTGGCTGATGTACTTTAAAGTTTCAATAACTATAGTTATTCCCAAACTCAACAAGGAGTTATATGACTCTTTTAAAGTCTATCAACCCATTGTCTTGCTTAACACAATTAGCAAACTATTTGAGAAGGTTATTAGTGAAAAATTGCAGTTTCTGTCAATTTCTAACAACTTCATCCATTCATGTTAACTAGGTGGACTTGAACAGAGATCTGCTACAGATACAAGCATTGCACTTACCCACTTCATTCATACAAGTTGAGTAAAAAACTCCACCAGTATGTCAGCTTTCAACATTGCATAGTTCTTCCCATTATTAAATCACTAACTTCTTTCCTCAATACTAGACAAAGCTGGTTTTGACCCAAAAATCTTGTCTTTTTTTCAAAACTACTTAGTAGGTAGGAAAACCAAATATTTCTGGAACAGTTTTTCTTTTCCTTTTTTCAATATTAATATTGGAGTAGGACAGAGATCTACTCTTTCTCCAATTCTTTCTGCTTTATATCTTTCTCCTATTTTTCATATTTTTGAAAAATAATTAAAAAATATAAAAAATCTAGTTTCTACTCTTTCTTTTGTAGATAATAGTCTTTTCATTTCACAGAATAAATCTATAATGGTTTTGAATGTGAATCTTTATTGTAGTTACAATATAATTTCATCTCTTCTTATAAAATTTGGACTAATTATGAAACACAGGAAAATAAAGGTGTTTCATTTTTCTAGATCACATGGAGTGTTTGATCCTCCTCTACTGGACATTATACTTCTAGGAGGTCATGTTCTATGTCCTAAGAGTACATAGTAGTATCTTGAATTCAAATTCAACCAGAAACTATCTTTTTGGCAACATATCAATTTTTATGTAAACAAGGCCATTTCTATAGTCAAATGTATGAAAATGCTAGAAAATTCATCAAGAGGTCTCATTCCTATGTAAAAGAGACAGCTATATAGATATTGTATATTACTTATAGTCTTATACAGCTTTCAACTATAGTATTACAACAAGGCACCACTGGCATATCCCCTTAAAGAATTTGGAAAAATACAGAGAAGAGTGGTCTTCTGGATTTCTGGTACTTTTTATATATCTCCCTCATTAAGTATTGAGGTCATTGCTGGTCTAATCCCTATTCATCTTCATCTTCAAAAGCTCAGTGGTATATCTCAACTCTGAGTGCATTCTCTGCCATCAAATCATATCATCAAGTTGCTTTTAGAAATGAAACCTTTGAATAACAATGAACCTCATTGGCTATTGTTGGAAAATCTCATGTATAAACAACAAACAATTATCAAGGGTCCTATAGCAGATATGGACAATAGGTTTAACAAAGTTTTTTCTTCTTCTTCTTCTTTTCATTGCAAGTTTTCACCTGGAAACAGACTTACAGACATTTTCCCAAATTATTTTTCATTTCATTTGTTGAACAGGAAAAGTGATGATAATATCAAGAGTTACCTATGCAAATCTGACAGTATTATTCTCCAAGTATCACTGGATCCACATTCAGTTGTTGTTGTATTGAATGCTAGCATCAAGAATCATGTTGCCACATCTATATCATACATTCACTCACATGATAGTCTGGTTATTAAGACTATATATCATGCAGTCAATATCTCATCTACTGAAGCTGAATTATTTGTAATTAGATGTGGTATAAATCAAACTACCCATCTTCCTAATATTAATCATATATTCATTATTATAGATTCCATTCATGCTACTAATAAAATCTTTGACTTTTCATTGCATCCATATCAAATTTATTCAGTGGCAATTTCTTGCAAACTTAGGGAGTTCTTTCAAAAGAATAACAACAATTCCATCAAATTTTGGGACTGTCCTAGCAAGTGCAAATGGTTCCTTCATGACACAGTTGATAAAGAAACAAAGAAATTTGACCTTACCCCTATCCTCCTATGCAGATCTTTATGGGATTTTAGCAAGAAACAAGAGTGCAACAATATTCTCAACAAATGGAAGATGTCTTTTCCAAGCACTGGATGATAAAGGATAAAACTTTCTAGAGCTTCTAGACAAAGACTTAAAACCAATTGAATCATTGATATCCAAGAGTAGTCTGTGGCTCAAATACTTTGGCCATTCCAATTCTCTTTGTGCTAGAGCTACAAGAGCTATTGTTAATCATGCACCAATAGGTGAATGTTGTCTTAGATTCTTCCCTCAGGAAGAATTTAAATGCCCTTGTAGTCTCTATCCTATCAAATCAAGATACCATATTCTTCATGAGTGCAAAAGGTACAACAACTACTGGAATCTGAGAAGGGATACAAAAGTGGATTTTACTCTTTTCCTAGAGTTTAACAGCAATGCTTTCTCCTTTGGAGAAAGTATTACTTAGTCAAATTGTGATCTAGCCTTTTCTGATTTTAGTTTGCTTATTATTGTATTCTCTTTTCCTTTCCTTTTCTTTTCCTTTTTTTCTTTCTTTCCTTTTCTTTCTTCATGTTGTATGATTCTTCATGTACGTAGTTACGAAGTAGCTACCACAGTCTGCCTACACACCCCATGTAATAAATTGTTGATTTAAAAAAATTCTTTTAGTAAGCAACAAAGTGAGACAGCAATCTGATGTGAAATGGATTAGCAGTGATCCTACTCTTTTCTTTTCACTGGGTGCTGCCTAGTTCTTATGGACAAAAGATATGTACAGAAATAAACCTATTTGACTGAACCGAGGATTGAGAACCGAACCGAACGTGAGTCCAATTTACGGTCCGGACCAAAAGACTAGAATGGACTTCTGCATCCATATACCCCACGATGGCAATATGTTTAATCGTGACATGATTCAAAAGTTCAACATACATATTCGTCGTTACCTTGATCTGCATCTTGTATCATGTCCTCATCTGCGTCACAAGCCATACAGGTTGCCAGTATCGCAATCTCCGACGGTTCTTCTCTCCTCAAGTCAAATGATATCAATGGACAGGATGAGCATGAAGTATCTGATAAATTCACTGTGCCTCCTGGTTCATCGAACCCGATAATTGCCGTTGATTTGGACGATGTCCTCTGTGAAACAAATAAGGCTGTCTCCAAGTGTAAGCTCATGAAATTGTAATTTACAATTGGCGTCAAAATAGTTGTATCAGGGCACAATGAAGTATACGGCACCAAGATGGACATCTCAAACTTTTACTGTGAGATTATTAACAAGAGTGGAGCTTGCATAGACTGACGAGATGCATTTGTGCAGACTACTACTACTGGAAGGTGAGAGTGCCTCGTCCTCGACTAGGCCTTCGTTGACGTGGTGTTTGATAGAATCCATACTGGGGAACAGTCAAAGAAACGTTTGGTAAAGTGGGGGATTTTTACAAGACTGACAGGATCTATCATACGACTTTGGTGCCTGGAGCACGGGAGGGGATACAGGCTCTCAAGGACATGGGATTCCAACTCATCATTATTACGGCTAGGCCAGAAGATGCAGACAGGAGCTGGAAATGGGTCTCAAAGCACTTTCCAGGTTTGTGCTCACCAAGTCACCGGGAATGGAAGCCTGAATGGATTTAAGACTTGTTCGACAGCATTGTGCACACCAGTCAGTTCAAGGATGCGGAAACGATTGGGAAACATGTCCCTTCTCAGTTGAGTAAACCCCAGGTGAGCAAAGGAGATGCAGATTTCATAGAACCACGTATGACAACTCCCTTTAGGTCTGCCGTGACCTCGGAGCGAAGATACTGATAGACGACTCTTCTGAAAACGCATTGGAATGTATAAATGCAACTCATCCCATGCCAGTTCTCCTCTTCGGAGATTATGAATGGAACAAGCGTGTTTGTGGTCCAGATGATGCTCACGACGATAAGTCGTTTGACATTCAACTCAAGGCTTACGATGGGAAGGAGTTCTGGAAAGAAGAAACTCTGTCTATTCCAGAAGGTGCACAGCTGTGGCGCGTGAAGGACTGGAGTGAGGTGATACGGTGGATACAACAGGCGAGGG
>Ga0157358_1000599_pt1 | contig 15147 bp, 10 predicted proteins | sample AttcapACBM2_FD_111484 | JGI IMG/M metagenome (GOLD analysis project Ga0157358, IMG submission 111484) | Fungus gardens microbial communities from leaf cutter ant in Botucatu, State of São Paulo, Brazil - Atta capiguara ACBM2 | ecosystem: Host-associated > Fungi > Mycelium > Unclassified ...
TAGTATATATAATGTAGCTAGATACCTGTATCTGTATGCTTTACCACTTGCTATATCTATCCCTTAACTCCTCTCAAGTCTTTGCCTTAGTTGCAACCTGAGCTCTAGCTTAAGGTCGTTACAGGATTCATCTTAAAGTTTGCTTTGCAACATCATGCCATTTTTCTATAGTACTCAAGTTTGTGCAGACTGTTGTACTTTTAGCATTTAGAACCATGTGTATGACAAGTGTATGTGGTATAACCCTATTTCCAGCAGTATTTGTATTGAGAGATATCTGAGTTCATGTTTATGTCTTTAATTGTGACAATATATCAACCTATATTGAAACTTCTATTAATGAGATATTTGGCTTTAGTATCATTTTATGAGTCCTATATATCAACCCAAACAACTGCTATATCAGATTTGGGTGATACCTTAATAACTTGAGAGCAAGAAGCTAGAACTATATCATTAAAGATATGGATGTTCTTGATGACACTCTCTATTATACCAGGTGTAACAGAAAGATTAGTGTTTTCTTAGAAGTAAGAAATATCTAAAATCTTTAGGTATGATTTGGATTGGGAGAGTATTGGGTTCATGACATTGTTTAAATCAACATTATTTAAGTTCTTTATATAATTCTTCATGATTTTGAAATCAGAGGAGATAGCTACTTTATTGGTGGTGATAAAAACTCTCTTATTATCAAATCAAATATAATTCATAGACACTTTATATTTTATGCTTTTAAGCAACCTGCTGATGTTAGAAATATAATTATCAGCTTGTGCAATAATTCTTTCAGAATTGTTAGTACCTATGGAAACAATAATCTGTTTTCTAGAAGGGCCTTTAGTAGTTATATTTATCTTTAGTTTATCTTTTTGAGTTGAGTTATTCATGACTTTATGGATTTTATTGATCTTGTTAGAGGATAATTTTGGGAAAGCATCTTTAATCCTAATGATGTTCTCAATATTACTCTTGGAGACTTGAGCATATAAATAGTCACTATTTTTAAATGAAAAGTTTGATAGTAGATTTTTGTTGAAATATTTGGATTTGGCTAGAACAGTCTTGCTTAGCCTAGAAGGAATAGACAATGGGATTCTTGACATATCAGCTTGCTTCCCTTTCATTGGTTTGAAGATAGCTATGTTATTAGGTGTTCTATTAAATTGTGAATATACACATTGCTTGAAAGAGTTGTTGTTTCTGCTAACTATAAGCTTGTCTCAACTAGACTCATAAATGGCTGAGATAAATTCCCAAGCTGTAAATCCAAATTCTGAAATTTGCAAGATATCTTTAGCCATCTTGTCTTTCAAAGGATGTTGCTTAATGAATAATACCAACCTGTAAAGAGAATATGTAATGTTTTTTGCATCATCTTCTAAGTATTTGTCTAGCCCAAATAAGGAAACTGAACAGAAATTGCTATTCTATAGTTGTAAATCTATAGGTTGATTGGCCTGATATAGAATCACAGAAGGTTTTAGACCTTGAGAAACATGTTTATTATTATTGTCCAATATATGAGGTACATACATGGCTTCAACTACAAACTCCATATTTGCAGTGTCTATTATACCTTCCTTCAAGGTAGTATAGAACATAAAAGGGCTTTGAACCTCTTTATTTTCAACTTGATCAGTCCATAATATGTTATTAGCCTGAGCTTATATTTATTCTATATAGTCTATAGAAGACACAGCAGAATTGACAGATAATTTTATTGATCTGTTGAGACTTGAAGAAGTTGAATATCCTCTAGGCATCTCAAATTCACAATCCATTGAGTACTATTTATTAAGTTCTGGTTTGTTGTTCTGAAGTTTTGAAGTAGTAGGATACAATGTATTTGCTAATTCTCTTATGGGTGCTACCATGTAAATAGTGGTAAAAGAGAAAGAAGTGGCCTGTATACTAAGTACTTTATTACTCTTCTTATTTTTTTGTTTATTTAATATTTTTTCAATCTCCTACTCCTCTTCCCTATCAACTTCTACTAGTTTTGGTTCTTCTACTCTCTGTCTCTTTACTAGTTCTCTGTATCTTATTACTCAACTTACATTCACAAATAGATGAATTCTCATTGTAGTTAGTAGTTTTAGTTTGACTGTATTGGTAGATATTATCTCTTCAATAATATATGGACCTACATATCAATCTACTAGTTTTTTTGCCAGTTGCTCTTTAAACACTAAGATTTTGATGCTTAACATCATCTTGTCTCCTTTATTCCATATTTCCACTTATTTCCTTTCTCTATCAGCTTACTTCTTCATTTCCTCTTATACATTTTTCAGTGCCACCCCTGCTTTTCCCTAAATTTTATTCATTCTTTCTATAATTTCTGTTGCCTTCTCCATCTTTTTTTTTCTCAATGTCCACTCCCATTTTCAACTCCCTTCTATAATTTGCCATAAATAGAAACATTTTTATAATTGAATAGACCTTGCTATTTACTACAAACTCTGCTGATATTATCACAAAATAAACTACTTACTTATTTGTGATATATAGATCTTAAGTACACTCTCAAAGGTTTAGGAGTGATTTAGAAGTTTATTAATAATAACAATTGATGTTGTTAAGTCTAAGATCTAATTCTCAGATATAAAAGTATATATACAAAATAATAATGGTCTATACACAAGCTGTTTCTATCACATAATCAAAACTCATATCTGGTAAGGCTATCATCTGTTATAGCAGATATCAGGCTAATTTTAGAATATAACTAATTATGTCACTACATTAATATGCTTATACCTCTAGGAATACTAATCATTATGTAATGTATGATATATCATCAGAGACAGTTTGATGAGTACTTTCTAATACAAGTCTGATTATGGGAATATGTTCAGTTGTTTCTGAGATAATAGCTAATAAAGTTGTAATTACTGATAGTCTGATATCTCAGTAGTCTGTTTTACTTTTTGTTATATCCTATTCCAACCACATCTGTCTCAGCCCATGAATAACCTTTTTTCTCTCATTTACACTCCCCAACCTCTTCCAGTGTAGATCATATATCTCCATTCCATCTCAGATATTCTTACTGGATTCTTGCTAACTTTATAGACCTCTATTTCCTAATATCTGAAGATTACCAGAAATTAGAGTAACTAACTGAATAGTCTCCATTCTAGATAAATACTCTAGATAGCATACCTAGTATATAATCCAGTAGTTTACACTATCTATCCTGAAAATTGACTAAAACTAACACTCTCTTCCAGTGGTTTTAATCCATTAAGTTTTCCAAGTCTACTTCTGAAATATATAACCAGTGTAGCTAGTAGAGACATAGCATACAAGCTGAAGTCAAAACAATCTCTGACTTGTCTTCCACATTCTTGGATAATACACTAACTAGTATATCTGGATTTTTAAAATATCTTACTGGATCTTAAATAACAAGATGTAAACCATGCCTAACACTTTTGTACATTCTATATATACATGAATAGCTCTTATTTAGAGCTTTTCAATACAACTTGGTTTGTAAGAATTAGTTCACTAGTTGTGACGATATAAGTTGAATGAAGTTTGTAATAGATACTAGCTACTTAGGTCAATCCTTCTGCCTATGATCTACAAAGATCTATAGATACTGTTTGAATTCTTGGTTAATATGCTCAGCTTGCCTATTTGTCTGTAGATGGAAGGCTATTAACAACCTCATTTCAATTTTCAATATTTTATCTAACTCCTTTGTTAACTTCACTACAGACTATAGTCTTCTGTCTACTATCACACTTTCTGGCAGTTCATACAGTTTTCATACATTATTTCTGAACAATCTTGCTAATTCTTTTACTAATATTCTCTTAGTTGTTGTCATAAAATATATCATTTTAGACAACCTATTATATACTACCAAAATAATATCTTTCCTTACTATTAGTAGCAACTTTGTGATAAAGTCAACTATCAGATGTATTCATAGCTTTTCTAGTATCTCACTTGCTATCAGCTTTCTTGCTAGTATCTCCATTTTATTCTTTATTCTCTGACATAAGTTATATCTATTTTATTTTCCCCTATATTCTGCTACTAATACATGTCAGATAATGAATATGCCTGGAAAAAGAAACTATTTGTGGGAAAATTCCAAAAGACATTAGAGCATGGAAACATTATCTGATACTTGCAAATGAGAATCTAGGGTGACCTTGGCTTCAGCAGATATGCTGTACTTCTGTATATCATAACAGTCATATTTTGGAAGGAAGTTGTAATAGGAAATGAACCACTATGAAAGTCAAACTTACAAGCATGGGCACTCAGAATAGTACACTACACTAGGTGATTTTCAAGCTAAGGAATTACAGAGTATTTACATGTCTTAAATACCAGTATGAAGTTTATTTAAGAATCAGAGAAGATAGATAACTACTCTGAGTACATAAGTCCTTGGAAATCAAGTCCAGAGTTCCATGAAAATCATAAGAAGCTATATGATCAGTGATGGAGTGATCCAACATAGAATAAAACTAGGTTAATCTATACTGAAAGTATTATATAAACTGGAAGAAGAATATTCACTTCTACAGATGTTTTGGGCAGAGCAGAGCTTATGTAATCATTATCCATGATGTATTTAGGTGTATCATATGTACTCAAATGGTATATGATAACACATTATAATGCAACTGGATAATCTCTATTCTCAATTTCTCATTCTTTGGCATATATACTTTTTCTTCCTTTAGTATCAATTTTTCTCTTCTAATCTCTTGACCACTTCTTCAACTACTTCATTATACCCTTCCTTTCCTCTTCTCTGTTCCTATTATCACATTATTGATGAAGCTCACCACCTCTCCAATATTGATTAAATCTCATAGAATCTTATTAATTATCATTTGAAATATTACTGAAGAATTAGTAAGTCTAAAGAATATTACTCTATATTTGAACAATTCTTCTGGAGTCATAAATGCCACCTTCCACTTGTTTTCCTTCTTTATCCATACATTATTATAGTCCCATTATAAATTGAGTTTAGTAAATACTTTCTTGATACCAGTATTTTCTACAATATATGAAATCAATAGCAAAGAATAGTTATTTTTTATGGTCTATTCATTTAAGTACTTATAATTCTGTACCATATATCTTCTATCATTTTTCTTTCCTATAAAAAATACTAGTACTGGGTAAGATGACTTTAAGAGTTTGATATATCTCTTTCTCAATTATTTATTTATGAACTCATACATCCTCTCTCTTTCTTCTCTAGACAACAGATAAACCTTCTCTTTCCTTGGTACAAACCCTTCTCTTATATTTATTACATAGTTCCACATTTTCCTTATTAGCATCTTTTCACTTACCTTTTTTCTAAAGACATGAATTTACTTGTAGAACCTTAGAGGAATCAATTTCTTGACTTCTTCCTCCAACTTTGCTACTTCTTCCTCTTCATCCCAAATCTCCTATTCCTTTATTACTCTTTTTATCTCTTCTATTGTTCTTCTTCTTATGTGTTTTTTCTTTATTCTTTTCTTCTCCTCTTATTTCTTGCTATTTTCCTCTTTCTCTTTTTATTTTTTTACTTTTGCCATTTCAAATTTTCCTGCTTTGGCCTCCACTGTTTTTTTATATTTCTCAAGACACTTCATTATTTTCTACTTCTGTCTTTTTATTACATTAATCTCTGTTCTCTCTTTTTATCATTTATTAAATATATTTACTTTTACTGTATATTCTATTGGTTCCTCCTTGTTGAATGTACTATCCACATTTCTCACATATCTAGTATGTATCCAAATTAATTGCTCTTTCATACCATTGCTCAATGTCTCTTAGGGGTATTCTACTTCTATTAGTTTGTACTAGATATCTCTATTCATTATTTTCTTAAATTATTCAACTAATATCTAACCTTTGTACTTACTATCTCTTGCTGCTTGTTTGAATATCTAGACAAATTTTTCTATAGCCTAAAAATCATGTTCTACTTGCTGAACTCTACTACTTTTGCCAACTTGTCATTTTCTCTTTCAAACTCTCTTTTTAGTGCTGCCAACAATTTTTCTACTAATATAACCTTCCAGTCCTCTGACTCTAGATCTTCTAATATATTTTATTCCAAACATTTACTGATTCTCCTTGTATATATGTTAAATCTACTACACCTGTTCTTTTACCATCTCTTCTCTTATTTTTATCCTAATTTACAATTTACTATCAAGATGGACAAAATAGGCAGAACTGGCTTCAAGTGGATATCTGTGATCAGTCATATAGAAAGAAGTTCAGATCAAGTATAAAAATTTATCTAAGAACAGATATGGATATCTATAAGATTAAGCAAGATATTTTGGTTACAGATCAAGCTTGGAGGCTTATCTATGAATAGGTAATATGATCTTAAATAACAACCTTAGCCTCAACTTATATATTGTGTCCACTGTCTGTCATATGGTCATAATTTTGAATAACAAGGTATTAGAGAGAACTAATTTAATAGCTTAGCTAAAGAAGTAAGAGAAGGTATTGAAAGATTCTTGGTAGATTTTTAGTCAGGTCTTAGTCAATTTCCTGACTGAATACTACAGAGTATCTACTTGGTCTTAAATACTAAGTTTGTAATTAGAACTATAGCTGGAAAATAGTAGTATAGAAGATAACTAAGAAGATATTATAGAGACAGTTTTTATGATCTAGAATGACTGGAAGTTTAGGTGATAAGTTGCCAGAAAATGAAACACATAAGACTGATTCATATATAAATAAGTATAGATACAGTAGTATATCTAGGTATAGTTAAATTCCTAACTAGAAGTCAGAAAGTAAATATCTCAGATATCTCAGAAGTTAGTCTATGATATTTATTACATATTATTACAAATTCTGCTATTTTTTCTAAATCTCTGTCAAATAATAGTAGCTTGGCTGCCTCTAATTAAAACCTATGCCTAAGCCTTAGAGCTACTTTTACTTCTTTCTTCATCTCTCCTAACCTAGCTGCTAGCTATGCTTGTAATACTACTAGTTATTCTACTTGTTGTCTTATTAAGAGTTACAACTGTTCTACTAGATCATATTAACTTACATAGTAAGTATAAAAGAACTTTCTACTTTGCCTAAATTAAAGTTGATAACACTTACTAAAGCCTAAGCCTTTCTCATAGTTATTTTATTCTCCAAGTTCTATCTCACCACAATATTATTAAACCTTTACATACTTTTTCTTAATCCTCAACCTATCTCCAATAGCCACTAAGTAATAAACCTTTACTATCCAGAAATGTTCTATTGAGGTATTTGACCATCCAACACCATTATTCTATAGCTAAGTAACTAAATATTCTGCTTAATATTCTACTTGATTGAAATAGACTCTTAGATACTTAGAGTAGCTGTCATTTCTAGAAAACTTTATTTTGTTTTCTTAGAATTTTCCTAGAGTTATAATCTCTACTACATTACTATAGTCTTTGTCTAGTTGTGTTAGAGTTGTAAACAATAGATTCTATTTTATTTTTTCTTTTAACATTTTCTTTTCATTTCTCTTTTATTTTTATTTTTTATTTAGGGTTAGGGTTTAGCATAACATCATGGTCACACAATCATGTGGTTACAATGGAAGAATATAGAAGGTTTTAGGATGATGATGTCATACAGCATGTTTTGTACATGTTAGCCTTAAAGATAATACATAGTCATTTAGGGTAGGCTAAAGTAGTAGAGTACAGACTAACAGTCATTAGTATATAAGGTAGATACTTTATACCTAGAAACTCTATTGAGTTCTCTTGTGATTAACCCAATCTAAGATTTTACTTTTAACCATAATACTTGTCTTAAGTCATAATAAGTTGTTTTAATAGTAAGGTAGTGGCAAATTAGTAGGAATTAGTGTTGATATTGGAATAGGGCTATTGGTGGTAATAAGAAAGAAGGTAAAGTATATAAGAGTAAAAAAGAGAAGCCAGTACTGGTCTCATTCTAAACTTATTGAAATTTCTATAAGTACTAGTAGGCTCTTAACTAGTCTTACCTCATACTATCTACTGACTACTTATTTTACTACTCTACTAACTACTATCCTAATTGAATTACATATTCTAAGAAGGAAATCTTTAAGCTAGACACCTCTCTACTAGAAGACATTATTACTCTATGTGAATAAGTTATAATAGATCTACAGCAAAAGCCTACTATATAAAAAAATATAAGTATACTACTTCAATACCACCCAATTGAATGATAAGTATGTTTAGACAGTAGCCTGAGCCTTCTAGTAGTTTTTACCTTCTTTTTAAGTCTAAGATTCAGCTGTTCTTATTAACTAAAGGATAGTATTGTTCCTTAGTTGAGAATGATAAGAGAGTAAGTAAGATAGAAGAGAAGGCCCTGAGTTGAGCAGTCTCAAATATAAATACCAAGTTCTAATATTATGACTTAAGTTTAAGTATTTGGATAAAAAAAGAATCTTATACTGATTAACACAAAAGAACTTGGTAGAGTTTCTAGTACAGTTGAGTCTACTCTATATACCTCTAGTGCATGGTATGTATACACTTTACATTTAGCTTATTCTAAATATTATGAGTTATATATATAAGAGTTATTATATTATATAAGATATAATATTATCCTTTTAGATCCTTTTAGGTATTATATGACATTGTGACTATGACTGTGACAGTCACATTGTCCTCTTCACTAAATCTAAAATAAAGAAAGAATAAAGAAGAGTTGAAATAGAAAAATAAGAGAAACTTAAATAATAGAAGAAAAACAGAAAGAGATAAAGTCTAGTATCTTTAATTCTGACAATATCAGCAATGTTGTTAACTTAAATTTTGGTAGGTTAGCAAGTCTCTTTACAGAAGATAGAATAGATCATGTTTGGAGCTTATTTAAGAACAAATATGGTTATTTACAAGAATAGATAAAGATATATAAGTTATAAATCAAGTTAAGATGCTTATCTATGGGCTTGTGACTGAACTGTAGACAACAATCTTGATCTCAGCTTATATACTATACCAACTACTTATTGTATAGTCATAATTTCAGATAGAAAACAAGAGTATAGGATAGCTAAAAAGAAAACAGGTTACTAGAGTTCAATTACCAGACTGGAGACTATCTGCTTGGCCTTAAATACTAAGTTTTGTAGTTGGAACTATGACTAAGGAGATAGTAGTGTATAAGATAGCTAAGAAAACATTATAAAGATTATCTCTAAGAGATAGAACAACCTGAAGTTTAAATGTCAAGTTATTAGATAGTGAAATACAGTGGATTGATATATGCACAAATAAGTACAAATGTAAAAGTATACCTAGAATTGATCAGAGTCTTATTCAAAGTTAGAAAGTAGATAGTTTAGATATCTTGGAAGTTAGTGTTGTAAAGTATTTTACTTACTAAGTATACAGTCTATAATCAGTAATACTAATTAGATAGTCAATGTAAAATTTTTGCATAAGTTGAACTACTACTAATACTACTTATATTTTATTATTGCTTATACTTCTCTAGTTTTTTATTATAGTATTCACTATAAGCAAGTGATTACCAGTTTTCCACATTATACTATGCTGCTGTATATTTTGCTTCTTTTAACAGATATTGTGGATAAGCAGATGATTATTATAGCAACTATTAACCAAGATGGTCAATAGTACACTAAGTAGTCTTACAAGATAAGAGTCTTGTGAAGATTATAAGAGAACTCAACAAGAAGTCTCTAATATATTGTTATTCTATTTATACAGATAGTTCATGGCCTATGCTAATAATAAATAATCTTATCCTAAAGTCCATATATCAGCCATAAGGTGAATATGCTGTAGATATGTATTCTGATATTATTCTTCCAGTCTCTTCTCTTAGAATCTAGGCCTATAATATTATGATATGTGACCACAGTTATATGCCTCTTCATTGTCTAAGAAATAAAAGAAACAGAAAAGAAAAGAATCAAATCAAAATAAATAAATATAAATAAAAGAAAATCAAAATAAGATATAAGTGTTTAAGTTTATCATGATAATGATTAGCTAGATAAGAAGTATGAAAGTAGAAGTTCCCTTACATATATTAGAGTAGAAATATAATAAGGACTTTTTGTTAAGTTCTCTTGTAAATTCCATATTCCACTCAAGTATCATTATAAATCTGTTAAAACAACACTACTCTACAATATTATCTATCTGCTTTTTATTGTTATATTTATAAATATATGACATGAGGCCAACTATAACTATATACTATCTAAATAGAGATCAGCATGAAATATATATACTGTTGTATTAAAGACAGACTGATTTGTTGTTAATTAGAATAAGACCTTGGATATGCCTATTATTGTCAGAGTTGTGAACAATGAACTTCATTTTATTTTATTTCATTTTTATTTCACTTTTATTTAGGGTTAGGGTTTAGTATGATGTCATGGTCATACAAGTCACATGTTACACAACACAGTCACAGTCATAGTTATATAGTCATATGGTTATGATAGAATACAGTAAAAGTTTTTGGAACAATAGTATCATACAATGTACTTAACATATGTTGACCTTAAGGTTTACACATAGTTTTTAGGGTAGGCCAGATGCAGTAGTAGCATGGACCAACTAGTGTAGTATATAAGGTAGATACATTGTACTAAGAACTCTATCAAGTTCTCTTGTAATTAACCTAATCCAAGGTTTAAACTTCTAGTTCTAACTCTTGAGTCTTAAATCATAACAATTATAACTGTAGTAGAGTTAAGAGTAGCATAAGCCACACATTACTATTTTAAGCTCCTTTCAACAATATTACTGTTGCAAAGTATTCCACTTAGTAAGCATATGGTCTATGATCAATAACCCTAATTAGATAATCAATATAAAATTTTTACATAAATTTAACCTCTACTAATACTACTTGTCTTCCATCATTGCTCATACTTTCTTAGCTCTCTATCAAAGTATTCATTATAGGTAAGTAGTTGCCAGTTGTTTATACTATACCATACTATTATTTCTTCTAACAGATTATGAACTTTAGTTATCTTGATTTTTAGTTAGCACTTTCTTAGGCTGCTTTCTATTGATGAGAAGAACTTAACCAACTTTATTAGTAAGCTGACACCTTGTTACTCTTAGGCCTGTTATAAATTGAGCTAATTCTATACCTACATAATTCTCTTGTATCTTATATGTACTAATAGCTTATCACTGGTTGGGTTAAACATTTGTGCTCTAGCTAGCTACATTTGCTCTCTAAGTCATGCTGATTATCTTTATTGATAGCAATGGCCAACTTTTTTGCTATTCTTCCTAAGCTTACTAGTCTTACTGACTATCTCCTTTAGTAAATCCATGTTAAATCAACTCTTACTCTTATTATCTACCCTAGGGCTGTCTTCATTGCTAAAGATATACTGAGTGCTTTGATATTCCCTCAAACCACTAATATAGATAAGATAACCAGGAGAAATTTCCTAAGTTCCCAAGCTTTGGCTGTTCTTAATTCTACTTTGTCAGATAACTTGTTAATATAACTAGTCTAATACTGAGACTTATTTAAGGGCTCTTATGGAAACATCTGGTCCAATATCAGTTTTTTCCAACCACCAGAGAATAGTTATGTTTCAAATTTCCAGTGATCAAAACCCTACTTCTTAGATTACTGAGCCTGATTCCTTTTATATAAGACTTTATGGGAATAACTGTAATATCTCTCTTTCCTTACAGATTGATGATTCACCAAATTCCTTGACTTAGTCCACCTAATCTATACAAAATGTTCCTAAATATGGCAATGTAATTACCTATACTAATATAATGGCTACAATGAAGGACTTTATAGTCTCAAAGGAAATCAATTATGCATGCATGGCTCTAAGTCAAAACAGATTTGTCTAACTCACTTATTACTGTGAATCTCTTTAAATATGAAAAGACACTGTGTTTCCTATATAAGGGTAAAAAAACATCTTATGGCAGCTTTTATAAAGATAAATAGCTCTTAGATTCTGATACCTCTATCTACTTTACTTTATTTGAGTCTAACTTTGTTGATATGACTCTAGATAACTATGGTCAAGTTGAGACTGCAAACTCAAAAGCACCACTTATTCTGATTGAATATGAAATTTTCATTTCTGAGAAAAAAACTACTAAAGTTGCTATATCAAAATTATGGCCAGTATATTGTATTTCCAGTATATAGATATGTCTTCTCTATATTCAACAAATTCTCTAGTCTAGATTGAGAGTATAAAATGATAAAAGTGGTTCTACTTTTCATAATAAGTCTGGTAATGCTATCCTATCAGCTACTCCTAATCTTTGGAACAATATCCAGATTGTAAAAACTTACATTTTCAAGAATAATATTGTGAGTCTTATAACAAGATATCTAGACTTTGAGACTTTGCATTGTTGTTTTGGACATGCTTCTAATAAAGTCATACATCATGTTCTTGATAATGTTGAAGATATAAAGAAGATTTATTTTCCAACACAAAAGCATATTTGTTTTAGTTACACTGTTACAACTCAAAGATCTTAGAGTGGATCAATGAATAGAACCTTGTATTAGGGTTAACACAAGAGAACTCAATCAAGTTCCTAGATACAATGTATCTACCTTATATACTGAGACTAGTGGTCCATGTTATTACTATGGTTAATCTATCCTAAAGACCATATATAAAACATATTATATGACATCATTGTTCCAGAACCTTCTACTCTCTTCCATTGTGTCATGTGACTTGTGTGACCATGATGTCATGTTCAATTTTAATTCTAATAATAAAAAGTGAAAATTAAATTAAAAAAAGGAAAATAAAAATAAAATGAAGTTCATTGTTCACAATTCTGATACCTGTTTACTCTATTGAGCCTTTAGGATTGATTCATTCAGATTTCCTTGAGTTTTCCATCTTATCTTATTCAAAGTACAAGTAGATGATTATATTTTGGATGTAGTCAAATTCTACTTCTTATCCTATAAAGAGAAAGTATACTGATAATGGAAGAGAATATGTAGCATTGGAATTACAAGAGAGCAAGAGATTATCTATGAAACTAGTACTCTATATATATACCAATGAAATGGTTATGCTAAATGATTGAACCATACCTTGCTTAAAAAGGCACAGTCAATGCAACTTAAAGCATACCTATTAGATTCCTGGTGGAAATTTGCAATTGCAGCTACAGCTCATGTATACAATTACATATCTATTAGGTATCTCAAATGGAAAATACCTTAGGAGATCTTCTTGGGTAATAAACCTAAAATATTACACTCCTGTGTCTTTGGCTGTAGAGCCTATGTGTTTCTCTCCAGTAAAGTTTATGCTAATAAACTTCCACCATATTCTGAATTCATGATATTCATTAAATATGAGAATAATGGTTATTGCTTTATATGCCATATACAAGGAAATATCATTTTCTACTTTATACATACTATCTTTGACAAGAAACTTTTTGCTAAATACACAGACTCTCATGTAAAAGAGTGCAAATTGTATAACAAGTTATTAGACAAAATAAGTTTAGAGATAGTGTCATTAGCACCTAATTCTTTTGGAAAAGATAGACATGCTCCAGTATCCATTCTACACACATTCATTCCTTCCATTCAAAACAATCCTCCTACTCATTCATCATCATCATCTCTTTCTTATAAGTCTCTATCTCTCTTATTTACTCCAGGATCTAAAAAGCCTACAGTAGAAATTGAAGAGAATAACAATGTTGACTCTGACATTGAGATACAACTACTCAGCTCTTAATGACATTTACAACCTGCTCTACAGATACTATAAAAATATTCTGAATTGAGGAGATCTAAGCATAAAACTCAAATATTCTTTAGAGAAGGAAATATTTATGGAGAATGAGAATATCTTACCAATATCCTGCAGAATCCTTTATAGCAGCTAAGAGAGAGGTTCTTTAATCCCAACATGGTTCATAATAGGTATGAAAGTACTCATCAAGAATCATGAAAAATTTATCAGAATACATGACAATTTTCTAATAATCCACTACTTAGGATAGTAAGAATAAATGGAGTTGATTACTCATATAACTCATTTGACAATATTATTAAGATAAATAGAATCCTATATAATAACCAGTGGGAAGGCCAATGCCTAATTATTGTTGATAATAATAGGAGTAAAATAAATACTTTATCTTCTGCAGATGAATTAGCTGAGCCAGCTATTACTAATTACTTAGCATGCCTTGCAAGAGAAGAGGGAGTAGAGCAAATTTGCTTTCTCTTAGCACAACATGCAGTAGAGTCTTGTCCAATTCCCAAAAACCTTAGAGATATTGCTAAATTACCAGTTGATATTCAAAAGAAGTGGCTTGAATCTTGTCTTGAGAAGCTGAAATTGCTTAAAGATAAAAATATCTATAAAGTTGTGAACCTCTCTAAGAGACAAAAAGCAATTAAGAATTACTAGATATTTGACATTAAGTCTGATAGTCAGTTGTCTGCTATGAGGCTGCATGCCTATTTTTAGCTGTTTCTACTCTTAAAGATTGGGATATTCATAGTATTAATGTAAAAACTACCAATCTATATAGTGATCTAGATAAGAAAATCTATATAGAGTAGTCTAAAGATTTTAGACTACTTGTAAGGAGACTGGCTCTTCTAAGACTTTTCTCTTTCATGTTTTTTAGCTAATCTATGTTCTGTAATCTATTCCCATATCCACACTTATTTGCTCATCTAATTTCCTATACTCTAGACCTCTTTAAGCTACACATTAATACTCTTAACTGTTTGGATATATCATATAACTTTCTTTCTGGTACTCTCTTACTCTTCTGAAGTCTGCTAGTATTATCCACACATTAGCTTTCCCACACTCTGAAAGCACCTAATAAGCACTTTGACTTTTTTCCAATTTAGTTTCTCTATTCTGAACTGTTCCTAATTACTTAAGTATCATCATTTCTTGCTTATTTAAACAGAATTTTAACATATTAGAATAGACCTGTTATTATATAGAGTAGTCATTACCTTTAGAAATCTCTATTTTGTTCTCTTAGAATTTCCTAGAGATAAGTATATAGTTGAGTATTTCTTAGACAATAGACTTAGGATTTCCTGGAAATTTAAAGTACTTTGCTCTTCTACCCAGTTGCCCTAACAATA
>Ga0157358_1000600_pt1 | contig 15138 bp, 13 predicted proteins | sample AttcapACBM2_FD_111484 | JGI IMG/M metagenome (GOLD analysis project Ga0157358, IMG submission 111484) | Fungus gardens microbial communities from leaf cutter ant in Botucatu, State of São Paulo, Brazil - Atta capiguara ACBM2 | ecosystem: Host-associated > Fungi > Mycelium > Unclassified ...
TACATAGGGATATTCCCAAACAGGAGCAGCGATGAAAGAGAAATCCGCAGAAGCGGTTCGGCTCGATAAATGGCTGTGGGCCGCTCGCTTCTATAAAACCCGCGCGGTCGCACGTGAGATGATTGAAGGCGGCAAAGTGCACTACAACGGCCAGCGCAGCAAGCCGAGCAAGCTGGTGGAGCTGAACGCCCAGCTAACCTTACGCCAGGGCAATGATGAACGTACGATCATCGTTCTGGCAACGGGTGACCAGCGTCGTCCGGCCGCAGAAGCCCAGCAGATGTATGCCGAAACGGCTGAAAGTATTGAGAAGCGGGAAAAGATAGCGCTGGCGCGAAAAATGAACGCGTTGACTATGCCGCATCCTGACCGTCGCCCTGACAAAAAAGAGCGCCGGGACCTGATGAAATTTAAAAATTCTGGCGACGAATAAGCTTGCCACAACGAGAGAGAATTATGGCTCATCAAGACCAAATGCACCGTTATCTGTTTGAAAATTACGCCGTACGCGGCGAACTGGTGACGGTATCCGACACCTGGCAGCAGATTATCAACGGTCACGATTACCCGCTGCCGGTACAGAAAGTGCTGGGCGAGCTGCTGGTCGCCACCAGCCTGCTGACCGCCACGCTGAAGTTCGACGGCGACATCACCGTGCAGCTTCAGGGCGACGGCCCGCTGAACCTGGCCGTGATCAACGGTAACAATCGTCAGGAAATGCGCGGCGTGGCCCGTGTTAACAGCGAGATCGCGCCGGACAGCAGCCTGAAAGAGATGGTCGGCAACGGCTACCTGGTGATCACCATCACGCCAGCCAAAGGCGAACGCTATCAGGGCGTGGTTGGGCTGGAAGGCGAAACCCTGGCCGAGTGTCTGGAAGACTACTTTATGCGTTCGGAGCAGCTGCCGACCCGCCTGTTTATCCGTACCGACGAAGCGGAAGGCCAGGCTGGCGCAGGTGGTATTCTGCTGCAGGTTCTGCCCGCGCAGGACGCCAAAACAGAGGACTTCGAGCATCTGGCGACGCTGACCGACACCATTAAAACGGAAGAGCTGCTGGGCCTGCCGGCCAACGAAGTGCTGTGGCGACTGTATCATCAGGAAGAAGTCACGCTCTACGATCCGCAGGACGTGATCTTCCGCTGCACCTGTTCGCATGAACGCTGCGGTGAAGTTCTGCGCAGCCTGCCGGAAGAAGAAGTGAATGAGATCCTGGCCGAAGACGGCAAGATCGATATGCATTGCGACTACTGCGGCAGCCACTATATTTACGATGCTGTAGATATCGCAGCGATCCGCAACGACTCTGCCGCCGGCGACGAGCGCGTGCACTGATAATACTGCGCCGTCGCCAGGCGGCGCATCTCTCTGACCACCCTATGCCTTTTTACCGTAGTCATTCCGCAAAACCCTTACGCAAATGCATACGCTGAGGCGATAATAAGCGTTTCATGTGTCGCCTCTCATTTCTGCCTCCTGTTGCTTTTCCTCTGCCTTTAGCCGTGTAAACTGCGCGCGATCGCAATTTACACTTTATTAAGAATTTGATAACCACTACGGTTAACGGCACGTGATTTCCCTTCATCTGTAATTACAACCGACCCGACAAAGGAGCAGTAACATGCGTGACCTGACCCAGCAGGATCTCGTCGATTATGGCATCACGGACGTGGTTGAGATCCTTTACAACCCGGATTTCGACACGCTGTACAGGGAAGAAACGCGTCCCGAACTGAGCGGATATGAACGCGGTATCGAAACGCAATCCGGCGCGATTGCCGTCGATACCGGCATCTTTACCGGCCGTTCCCCCAAAGATAAATATATCGTGCGTGACGAGACAACTCGCGACACGCTGTGGTGGAACGATCAGGGCAAAGGCAAAAATGACAACCAGCCGCTTTCGCAGGAAATCTGGCAGGATCTGAAAGCCAAAGTCACCAAACAGCTCTCCGGCAAACGTCTTTTTGTTGTGGATGCCTGGTGCGGCGCTAACCCGGATACGCGTCTCAGCGTGCGTTTTATTACCGAAGTGGCCTGGCAGGCGCATTTCGTTAAGAACATGTTTATCCGGCCGGATGAGGCGGCGCTGGCAAGCTTCGAACCTGACTTTGTGGTGATGAACGGCGCGAAATGCACTAACCCCGACTGGCAACAGCAGGGGCTGCATTCCGAAAACTTTGTCGCGTTTAACCTGACCGAGCGCATCCAACTGATTGGCGGCACCTGGTACGGCGGCGAGATGAAGAAAGGGCTGTTCGCCATCATGAACTATCTGCTGCCGCTGAAGGGTATCGCGTCGATGCACTGTTCGGCCAACGTTGGCGAAAAAGGCGATGTGGCGGTGTTTTTCGGCCTCTCCGGCACCGGCAAGACCACGCTGTCGACCGATCCAAACCGCCAGCTGATCGGCGACGATGAGCACGGCTGGGACGATGACGGCGTCTTCAACTTTGAAGGCGGCTGCTACGCCAAAACCATCAAGCTGTCTGAACAGGCGGAGCCGGAAATCTATCACGCTATTCGTCGCGATGCGCTGCTGGAAAACGTGGTGGTACGCGCCGACGGTTCGGTGGACTATGACGACGGCAGCAAGACCGAGAATACCCGCGTCTCCTACCCGATTTACCATATCGACAACATCGTGAAGCCCGTGTCGAAAGCGGGACACGCCCGTAAGGTGATCTTTCTGACAGCGGACGCTTTCGGCGTGCTGCCGCCGGTGTCGCGCCTGACGCCGGAGCAGACGCAGTATCACTTTCTGTCAGGTTTTACCGCCAAGCTGGCCGGTACGGAGCGTGGCGTCACCGAACCGACGCCGACCTTTTCCGCCTGCTTTGGCGCGGCGTTCCTGACGCTGCATCCGACGCAATACGCCGAGGTGCTGGTAAAACGCATGGCGGCGGCGGGCGCGGAAGCTTATCTGGTCAATACCGGCTGGAACGGCAGCGGCAAACGTATTTCGCTGAAGGACACACGCGCCATTATCAACGCTATCCTCAGCGATGAGATTGCCGGGGCGGAAACCATCACGCTGCCGATCTTTAACCTGACGGTGCCGCTGGCGCTGCCAGGCGTGGACAGTGCGATCCTCGACCCGCGCAACACTTACGCCGATGCCGCACAGTGGGAAGAGAAAGCGCGCGACCTGGCGCAGCTGTTTATTACTAATTTTGATAAGTATACCGATACGGCCGCCGGTGCGGCGCTGGTATCCGCCGGCCCGCAGCTGTAGGCCAGGCGTGATAAAAAAGGCCGGATGTCTGACATCCGGCCTTTTTCATTGTTGCGGCTTATCCCGTCACGACCGCAGGCGCGGTGCTGGGCGGCAAAGGCAGCCAGGCGCGGATACACAATCCGCCCCGCTCGCTTTCGCCAATTTCCAGCGATCCCTGATGCGCATCGATAATACGCTGCACGATCGCCAGCCCCAGCCCGGTGCCGCTGGTGCTGCGGGCGCTGTCGCCGCGCACAAAAGGCTGAAGCAGGTGCTTAAGCTGCTCGGGCTTGATCCCCGGCCCGTCATCCTCTACCTGGAACCAGGCGCGCTGTAGCTCGCTGCCGCTGCTGACCTTGATCCAGCCGTTGCCATAGCGAGCGGCATTAACCACCAGATTGGCGACCGCGCGCTTGATCGACAACGGATTGATATCCAGCATCAGTTCCGTGGGCATTACCGCGTTCTCGATTTCCCGCTCGTAACCGCTTTCCGCCGCCACGACCTCGCCTACCACGCTATTGAGATCCGCACGCTCGGTCTGCATCTCCTGCCCGGTACGCAGGTAGTCGATAAACTGCTCGATAATGGCGTTGCATTCTTCAATATCTTTGTTGATCGATTCCGCCAGGTAGCCGTCTTCCTGCGACATCATTTCAGTGGCCAGGCGAATACGCGTCAAAGGCGTGCGCAAATCGTGGCTGACGCCTGCCATCAACAGCGTGCGGTCGTCGGCCAGCTGCTTCACGCCTGCCGCCATCTGATTAAACGCCCGCGTCACCGATCGCACTTCAGACGCGCCGTATTCCCGCAGCGGCGGCGGAATAATGCCCTTGCCCACCTGAAGCGCGGCGTGCTCCAGCTCCACCAGCGGTCGGTTCTGGATGCGGATAAACAGCCATGCGCCGCCTATCGCCAGCAGCATAATCGCCAGCGTGTAGCGGAACAGCGGCGAGAAGTCGCCCTGATGAATTTCGGTCAGCGGCACCCGCACCCAGATATCGGGCGAAAGCCAGGTTTTCAGCCAGACAACCGGCGAATTTTTGTTTACTTCGACGCGTACGTCGGTTGGGCCGCCGAGCTGCTGCGCCATCTGCTGGCTGAGAAACTCGTAGTGTTGCGCCCAGCGTAATCCGCTCTCTTCCGCCGCCGCATTGGTATACAGCGAAATACCCAGCTCGCGATAGATTTCCCGGCGAAACGCTGGCGGCACTTCAAGCTGCGTGCCGTCCTCCAGCTGCAGCCTGTCGGTCATCAGCATTCGCACCTCATACGCCAGCACCTTATTAAACTGCTGCAGGCTGGGCAGAATGGCGAAATTCAGCACCACCAGATAGGTCGTCACCAGGCTGACAAACAGCAGGGTGACGATCAGCAGCAGCGTGCGGGCAAAGGAACTGCGGGGAGAGAAGCGGAGTCGCCTCATGCTTTACTGCCGTCCGGTACAAAGACGTAGCCTAAACCCCACACGGTCTGGATATAGCGCGGATGGGCCGGATCTTCTTCCACCATGCGGCGCAGACGGGAAATCTGCACGTCGATAGAACGCTCCATCGCGCTGTATTCGCGGCCGCGCGCCAGATTCATCAGCTTGTCGCGGGAAAGTGGCTCGCGCGGGTGGCTCACCAGCGCCTTCAGCACGGCGAATTCTCCGCTGGTCAGCGGCATCGGCTCGTCTTCGCGGAACATTTCGCGCGTGCCCAGGTTCAGCTTAAACTTGCCGAAAGCGATAACCGCTTCTTCCTGCGAAGGCGCGCCCGGCAGCTCGTTGGCCTGACGACGCAGCACGGCGCGGATACGGGCCAGCAGTTCGCGTGGGTTAAACGGTTTGGGAATATAGTCGTCGGCACCGATTTCCAGCCCTACGATACGATCCACTTCTTCCCCTTTCGCCGTGACCATAATGATCGGCATCGGGTTGCTCTGGCTACGCAGACGGCGGCAGATAGAAAGACCGTCTTCGCCCGGCAGCATCAGGTCCAGCACCATCAGGTGGAAGGATTCGCGGGTCAGCAGACGATCCATTTGTTCAGCGTTCGCGACGCTGCGCACCTGGAAACCCTGCTCGGTCAGATAACGTTCTAACAGCGCGCGCAAACGCATATCGTCATCCACGACCAGGATTTTGTAGTTTTCTTGCATTTCGATACTCCAAAGGCGCTATTGCCTGCGCCGGTATTCTTAAAAAAGATGCCTGAATGTAACAGTCAATAATGGTTTATATTCTAGCCGAAATTGTTACAAAGCATATTAAACAGCAGCTTATCTTTAATTTATCCGCGAAACTACCCCTTCAGCCGCCCTCTTTTTGCACTGAAAGATCAGGACAAACAATCAGTAACGGCGGGCCAGAAAAAACGTGAAGGTATTTGCATCGCCGGCCGGGCCGCAACAAAATAATGCGCGCACTCCCGAGAAAGAGAAGGACGACAATGAAAACCAAACTGATCACCCGCGAAGGTTACGACAAGCTGAAAGCCGAGTTGGACTATCTCTGGCGCGAAGAGCGTCCGGAAGTGACAAAAAAAGTGACCTGGGCCGCCAGCCTGGGCGACCGCAGCGAAAACGCCGACTACCAGTACAACAAGAAACGCCTGCGTGAAATTGACCGCCGCGTGCGCTACCTGACCAAGTGTCTGGAGCAGCTGCGCATCGTGGACTATTCGCCGCAGCAGGAAGGCAAAGTGTTCTTTGGTGCCTGGGTCGAAGTGGAAAACGACGACGGGGAACTCAAGCGCTTTCGCATCGTCGGCTACGACGAGATCTTCGGCCGCAAAGACTACATTTCTATCGACTCGCCTATGGCGCGCGCGCTGCTGAAAAAAGAGGTAGGCGATCTGGCCGTGGTGCAGACGCCCGTTGGCGAGGCGGGCTGGTACGTCAACGACATCACCTACGTTAAACAATCCTAATCCTGCGGATCTGCGGCCTCCTTAAGGCCATACGCTGGCAATTGCCGTCGGCAATCCGTAGACTTGCCGCAGTTTCTCAAGCCATAAAGTAACCGACAATGAAAGATTCGCTGAGCCGCATAATTGCAAGTGAGCTGCAGGCACGGGCAGAACAGGTTGATGCCGCTGTCCGTCTGCTGGATGAAGGAAACACCGTGCCGTTTATCGCACGCTACCGTAAGGAAGCGACCGGCGGCCTGGACGATACCCAGCTGCGCCAGCTGGAAGCGCGCCTGGGCTACCTGCGCGAGCTGGAAGAGCGCCGTCAGTCGATCCTGAAATCCATTGGCGACCAGGGCAAGCTGTCCGACGAGCTGGCCGAGGCTATCGGCAGCACGCTGAGCAAAACCGAGCTGGAAGACCTTTACCTGCCCTACAAGCCGAAACGCCGCACGCGCGGGCAGATTGCTATCGAAGCGGGCCTGGCGCCGCTGGCCGACGCCCTGTGGCAGGATCCCTCCCACGAGCCGGAGCAGTTTGCCGCAGGCTTTGTCGATGCCGAGAAAGGCGTGGCCGACACCAAAGCCGCGCTGGACGGCGCGCGCTATATCCTGATGGAGCGCTTTGCGGAAGACGCCACGCTGCTGGCGAAAGTGCGTGACTATCTGTGGAAAAACGCCCATCTGGTATCGCGAGTGGTGGAAGGCAAGCAGGAAGAAGGCGCCAAGTTCCGCGACTATTTCGATCATCACGAACCGCTGTCTACCGTGCCTTCGCATCGCGCGCTGGCCATGTTCCGTGGCCGCAACGAGGGCGTACTCCAGCTTGCACTGAACGCCGATCCGCAGTTTGACGAGCCGCCGCGCGAAAGCCAGGGCGAACAGATCATCGCCAATCATCTCAACCTGCGCCTGAACAACGCCCCGGCGGACAGCTGGCGCAAAGCGGTGGTGAGCTGGACATGGCGCATTAAAGTGATGCTGCATCTTGAAACCGAGCTGATGGGCACGGTACGCGAACGCGCGGAAGACGAGGCGATTAACGTATTCGCCCGTAATCTGCACGATCTGCTGATGGCCGCGCCTGCGGGTATGCGCGCCACGATGGGTCTGGATCCGGGTCTGCGCACCGGCGTGAAGGTCGCTGTGGTGGACGCCACCGGCAAGCTGGTCGCCACGGATACGGTTTATCCGCATACCGGCCAGGCCGCCAAAGCCGCCGCTGCGGTCGCCGCGCTTTGCACAAAGCATCAGGTTGAGCTGGTGGCGATCGGCAACGGCACCGCCTCGCGCGAAACCGAACGTTTTTATCTGGATGTGCAAAAGCAGTTCCCCCAGGTTAAAGGCCAGAAGGTCATCGTCAGCGAAGCGGGCGCCTCCGTCTATTCCGCTTCCGAGCTGGCCGCGCTGGAGTTTCCGGATCTGGACGTTTCGCTGCGCGGCGCCGTTTCCATTGCCCGTCGCCTGCAGGATCCGCTGTCCGAGCTGGTGAAAATCGATCCGAAATCGATCGGCGTCGGCCAGTATCAGCACGACGTCAGCCAAAGCCAGCTGGCGAAAAAGCTGGATGCGGTGGTGGAAGACTGCGTTAACGGCGTGGGCGTGGATCTGAACACCGCTTCCGTGCCGCTGCTGACCCGCGTCGCCGGCCTGAGCAAGATGATTGCGCAGAATATCGTTAACTGGCGCGACGAGAACGGCCGCTTCCGCAATCGCCAGCAGCTGCTGAAGGTCGCCCGCCTGGGGCCGAAAGCCTTTGAACAGTGCGCGGGCTTCCTGCGTATCAGCCAGGGCGATAACCCGCTGGATGCCTCAACCGTTCACCCGGAAACCTATCCGGTCGTCGAGCGCATCCTGGCCGCCACCGAGCAGGCGCTGAGCGATTTGATGGGCAACTCAACCGCGCTGCGCGATCTGCGCGCCGTGGATTTCACCGACGAGAAGTTTGGCGTGCCGACGGTCAGTGACATCCTCAAAGAGCTGGAGAAACCGGGCCGCGATCCGCGTCCCGAGTTCAAAACCGCCCAGTTTGCGGAAGGCGTGGAAACCCTGAACGACCTGCTGCCGGGCATGGTGCTGGAGGGTGCCGTCACCAACGTCACCAACTTCGGCGCTTTTGTCGATATCGGCGTGCATCAGGATGGCCTGGTGCATATCTCTTCGCTGGCCGACAAGTTCGTCGACGATCCGCATAAGGTGGTGAAAGCGGGCGATATCGTCAAAGTCAAAGTGATGGAGGTCGATCTCCAGCGCAAGCGTATCGCCTTAACCATGCGTCTTGACGAGCAGCCGGGCGAAACCAACGCTCGCCGCAGCGCCGGTCGCGACGCCGGTCGCCCTGCGCAGAATAAAGCGCGTCCGCGTCCTGCCGCACAGCCTGCGGGCAACAGCGCGATGGGTGATGCGCTGGCCGCCGCCTTCGGCAAGAAGTCCTGATCGCGGGCGCTAACGCGCCCGTTCTGCAAAAAGCGTGCGGCTCGCCCGATCCGCACGCTTAACCGGCGATTTTTTTGCGAGCCATTCGCTTTTTGGTTTCCCATTTACTTTCCAGATAACTTCCTTCGGCGTAAATTTGTCCTACATCAACTGAAGTAATAATCATTCTCAATATAATCACCCCCGTCAATTATCACGGCAGCGTAACTTGCCAGGGTGGTGCTATGAAATTTCTTGCCAATCGCTATTACACAATCAAAGGTTTCTCTCCGGCTATCAGTCCGGGCTTCCGGCAAAAACTGCTATTGCAGGGGCTTTGTCCCGGCTCTCGCTTTCAGGTTAAGGCCGTGGCGCCGTTCGGCGGCCCTGTCAAAATCGAAAACGGCTATGCCAGCCTGGCGCTGCGCCGCAAAGATCTTTCCCTTATCCAGCTTGACTGCCTGAACTGAAAGCGAGCGAACTATGAAAACCACGACGATCGGCCTTATCGGCAACCCCAACGCCGGGAAAACGACCCTGTTTAACCAGCTGACCGGCGCCCGCCAGCGCGTCGGCAACTGGGCTGGCGTCACCGTGGAACGCAAGGAAGGTTCCTTTACCACCGCGCAGCACAAGGTGCAGCTGGTGGATCTGCCTGGCACCTATTCACTGACCACCATGTCGGAGCAAGGCTCGCTGGATGAGCAGATCGCCTGTAGCTATATTCTGAGCGGCGAGGCGGATCTGCTGATCAACGTGGTTGACGCCAGCAACCTGGCCCGCAATCTGTACCTGACGCTACAGCTGCGCGAGCTGGGCGTACCCTGCATCGTCGCGCTGAACATGCTGGATATTGCGGAAAGTCAGCATATCCATATCGATGTGGCGCAGCTGGAAAAAGCGCTGGGCTGCCCTGTACTGCCGCTGGTGTCCACACGCGGCACGGGCATCGATCGGCTGAAGGCGGCGATTGACGACTTTGACGGTCGGGCCAGGGTATTGACCGTCGATTATCCCGAAGAAACGGAGCGCCACGTCGCCACGCTCCAGGCCGCCATGCCGGTTCAGCTGCCGCTTTCGCGTCGGCGCTGGCTGGCCCTGCAGATGCTGGAAGGCGACGTCTGGTGCCGTATTCAGGCCGGTGAGCGCGCCGCAGCGCTGGCGGCACAAATCGGCCCGGAAGCGCCGCTTGCCATCAGCCAGGCTCGCTATGCCGCGATTGAAAAGCTGTGCCAGCGCGCCAGGGGAAAACAGACGGCCATTCCGCCTCGTCTCTTCGGGCTGCTTGACGCGCTGGTGCTGCATCGCTGGCTGGGTATCCCCATTTTCCTGGCGGTGATTTACCTGATGTTCTTTCTCGCCATCAACCTGGGCGGCGCGCTGCAACCGCTGTTTGAACAGGGTAGCGCGGCCATCTTTGTCGACGGCATGCAGTGGCTGGGCGCAACGCTGCACTTCCCTGGCATGCTGACGCTGTTCCTGGCGCAGGGCATCGGCGGCGGCATCAATACGGTGATGCCGCTGATCCCGCAGATTGGCCTGATGTATCTGTTTCTCTCTTTTATGGAGGATTCCGGCTATATGGCCCGCGCGGCTTTTGTCGTGGATCGGCTGATGCAGGCGCTGGGGCTACCCGGCAAATCCTTTGTGCCGCTGATCGTCGGCTTCGGCTGCAACGTGCCTGCGGTGATGGGCACCCGCACGCTTGACGCGCCGCGCGAACGGTTGATTACGCTGCTGATGGCGCCCTTTATGTCATGCGGCGCGCGGCTGGCTATCTTTGCCATTTTCGCCTCGGCTTTCTTCGGCCAGCACGGTGCGCTGGTGGTATTCAGCCTCTATCTGCTGGGGATCCTGGCCGCGATCGTCACTGGCCTGGTGCTGAAGCACACGCTGCTGCGCGGCGAGGCGACGCCTTTTATGATGGAAATGCCTGCCTGGCACGTGCCGCATCTGAAAAGCCTGTGCCTGCAAACCTGGCAGCGGCTGAAAAGCTTTGTGCTGCGCGCCGGCAAGGTCATCGTGATCGTGAGCGTGATTATCGGCGGTCTGAACAGCTTTTCGTTCAGCGGCCAGCCCGTTTCCAGCATCAATGATTCGGCACTGGCGACGGTAAGCCGTCAGCTGACCCCGCTGCTCGCTCCGATTGGCGTCAGCAGCGATAACTGGCAGGCTACGGTCGGGCTGCTCACCGGCGCGATGGCGAAAGAAGTGGTTATCGGCACGCTGAATACGCTTTATACCGCCGAGGCGCTGCACGAAGAAACCTTCGATCCACAGAGCTATAGCCTGCTGGCGGAGCTGAAAGGGGCGGTAACGGAAACCTGGCAAAGCGTGAAGGAAACATTCAGCCTGAGCGTGCTGCTGCATCCGCTTGATGCCAGCAAAGGCGACGGCGATATGGCAAGCGGCGCGATGGGCATGATGCACAGCAAATTTGCCAGCGATACCGCCGCCTATAGCTATCTGATTTTCGTGCTGCTTTACGTGCCTTGCGTGTCGGTGATGGGCGCGGTAGCGCGCGAAAGCAGCACCGGCTGGATGCTGTTCTCAAACTTTTGGGGGCTGAGCCTGGCCTACAGCCTGGCGGCAACGTTTTATCAGCTTGCCACCTTCAGCAGCCATCCGCAGTCAAGCGCGATAGTCCTGGTCGCGGTCGCCCTGTTTAATCTGCTGCTGCTGGCGGTGATGAAAAACATCAGGCTGCCGCCAGCCCGGCTGTCGGTCAGAACCCTTGATGCCAATGGCTGCATGGGATGCAGTAAAAAAGGTAGCTGCCACTAAAGCGTCAGCCGCCGCAGGAAGTTGCGATTTCGCTTCCAGGGTCTACAGTGAACATTACGTGGCTGTAAACCAATGCGGTGGCTCACTTTATAAAAATGGAAATTATCAATAATTTAATCGATAAGATCTATGAGGGCGCTTTTCCCGCCGATACGCTGAACCAGCTGACGGAAGCCATCAGGCAGACGCAAAAAGAACTCGGCTACCAGCGTAAAGCGCACTGGGACGAAAAAGACGTGGTGCTGATTACCTACGCCGATCAGTTCCGCGAGCGCGAGGCGCCCACGCTGCGCACCTTCTCCCGCTTTTATCAGCAGCATCTCAAGTGCTTTACCCTGGTTCATCTTCTGCCTTTTTTCCCCTACTCCTCCGACGATGGCTTTTCGGTCATTGACTATCATCGGGTCAATACCATCTGCGGCGACTGGTCAGACGTGGCGGAACTGCATCAGCATACGCGGCTGATGTTCGATTTCGTCTGCAACCATATTTCTGCCCACAGCGCCTGGTTTAAGCACTATCTGGCACAGGATCCCGGCTGGGACGATTTCTTTATCAGTATGCCGCCCGGCACGGATCTCAGCGCGGTAACGCGGCCCAGAACCTCGCCGCTGCTGACGCCTTTTACGCTGGCAAACGGCGAAACCCGTTTTATCTGGACCACCTTCAGCGCCGATCAGATCGACCTGAATTTCGCCAGGCCAGAGGTGCTGCTGAGCATGGTCAGGGTGCTGCTCGACTATCTGGCAAAGGGCGCGGACTATGTGCGGCTGGATGCGGTGGGCTATATGTGGAAAACGCCCGGCACCTCGTGCATCCATCTGGAAAAAACGCACCTGCTGGTGAAGCTGTTCCGCGCTATCGCGGAGGAAGTCGCGCCCGGCACGGTGATCATTACCGAAACCAACGTGCCGCATAAAGACAATATCAGCTACTTCGGCAACGGGCGCGATGAAGCGCAGATGGTCTATCAGTTCTCGCTGCCGCCGCTGTTGCTGCACGCTATCCATTATGGCTCCTCACGCGCGCTCAAGCAGTGGGCAGCCTCGCTGGGCGTCGGCAACGGCACCACCACCTGGTTTAACTTTCTGGCCTCGCACGACGGCATCGGCCTGAATCCGCTGCGCGGCATCCTGCCGGAAACCGAAATCGTGTCGCTGGTCAGGGATCTGGCGCTTGAAGGCGCGCTGATCTCCTATAAAAACAATCCTGACGGCACCAGCAGCCCCTATGAGATCAACGTTACCTATATGGATGCGCTGAATAAAAAAGAGGACAGCGACGAGGTGCGCTTCCAGCGCTTTATGCTGGCGCATGCGGTACTGCTGGCTTTTCCCGGCGTGCCGGCGGTTTATATTCAGAGCATTTTGGGTTCACGTAACGATATGGAAGGGGTAAAAGTAGCGGGCCACAACCGGGCCATTAACCGCGAAAAATACGCTATCGGCGAGATTGAAGCCGCGCTCAGCGATACCCGCTCGTTACGCCATAAGGTGTACCATGGGCTGAGCCAGCTGATTCAGTTAAGAACGCGCCAGCCCGCTTTTCATCCCGATAACCCTGCCGAAGTGCTGGAAAGCGATAACTCACTGTTTATTTTGCGACGTCGATCGGCGCAGACGCATGAAGAGATGCTCTGTATTTATAATCTGAGCGGTAAAGAAGTTAGCTGGACGCTGCCGGACGATCGGCTCTACCGTAATATTGCCGGTAACAGCATTTTTAACAGTAATCATCCGCTGACGCTGCCGCCGTGGCACTTTCTGTGGCTGAAAAATGTGGGAGAGAAACAGCAGGCAGAATGAATTCTGCCTGCCGAAAGCTTTACTTATAAACGTCTGCGGTCGCGCTGAATTTACCGTGTTCACGGCCAGCGATAATCAGATAGTATTTGCCGCCCTTTTCATCCGCCAGCTTCGACAGCACCGCTTTGGCATCCATTGGCGAAGTGGTTTCCGCCGTGGTGTGCACCGTGCCGATTTTTTCCAGGTTCATGGTTTTGACTTCTTCTCGGGTCACCTCTTTCGCCGCCAGCGCGGCAAAAGGCAGGGACAGCGCCAGAAAGGCAACGGCCATCGTTTTTAATTTCATCAGAGACACTCCCGGTTAATGTTATTGTCGTCGGCTGCCGGATGAGAATGCTGGGCAGGAATTCAGCCTGCCCACTCAGAGGTAAAGCGGTCAGCAGCCCCTGATAATTATTATCGGTAACCCGCAATTCGCCAGTTTTCTGAACAAAATTAACGCGGCAATTTCAATCCAAAATCAATCAGTTGCTTGCAGAACGCTTCGGCATGGGAAATAAAAGGCGCGTGTGCGGCCTTGTCGATGATAACCGCTTCGCTGTCGGGCCAGCGCGCATCCAGCAGCGGTGCGATTTTACGCGGCACCAGGCCGTCCAGCGCGCCGTAAATACGCAGCAGTGGCACCTGTAATGCCTGCATCGGTTCGCGCAGATCGACGGTGCGCAGAATTTCCAGCCCGCCCTGCAGCACGCTGACTTCCGGAGCAGGCAGTGAGAGCACCACGCTTTTGAGCTGGCGCGCATCCTGCCTGGCCGTTTCCGTGCCCAGCGTTTGCAGCGCCAGGAAGCGCTCGACGGTACGCTGAAAATCCTCGCTCAGCTGCTGCTGAAAATTGCTTAGCGTCTCGGGTTTGATGCCCGGCCAGTCGTCCTGCGCGGTAAAACAGGGTGAAGAAGCCACGCTGACCAGCCCGCTGACGCGTTGCGGATGCTGCAACGCCAGCGAACTCGCCACCAGGCCGCCTAACGACCAGCCCAGCCAGACGGCGCGGGCAGGCGCAAAGGGCAGCAGGTTCGCCACCATCTCCTCCACGCCCATCGCCGGAAACCCTTCGCTGCGGCCATAACCGGGCAGATCCACCAGGTGCAGACGAAAATGCGGGCTGAGTCGCGCAATGATGTTCTGCCAGACGCCCGCGTTCAGTCCCCATCCGTGGAGCATCACAAGATCGCGATCTCCCGTGCCGATTGTCTGCCAGTAAAGCTGAGCCATCTATTACTATCCTGTTTTTGTCATGGAGGACGCTATGCTAACAATGCCCGCCGCCTGTTGGCTATGCCGGATGCCGCTGACGCTGGCCCATCACGGTATATGCAGTTACTGCCAGCGCGCCCTGAAACCGCCCTGTTGCTGTCCGCGCTGTGGCTTATCTACCTTTTATCCCAATGAGGAGTGCGGCCGCTGCCAGCGTCATCCGCCCTCGTGGCAGCGGCTGATTTTCGTCGCCGACTGGCAGCCGCCGCTAAAAGAGCTGGTCAAAAAACTGAAGTTTTCGCAGCAAACAGCACTATCGGTGATGCTGGCGCGCCTGATTTTGCTAACCTGGTTAACGGCCCGTCGTGAAGGCAGGCTCCAGCGTCCCGATCTGCTGCTCTACGTTCCGCTGCATCGCAGCCGCGCCTGGCGGCGTGGTTATAATCAGCTGGACGATATGGCCCGCTATCTGGCGCACTGGCTTGCCATTCCCTGCGCGCCGGGCGGCCTGAGCCGGAAAAAAAGGACGCGGGTTCAGCACTTTTTATCGGCCCGCGCCAGACGGCGTAATCTGCGGGGCGCCTTTAAGGTTGAAATCGAGGTGAAAGGACGGCATATCGCTTTACTGGATGACGTCGTCACCACCGGCAGCACCGTTGAAGAAATCGCCCGGCTCCTGCTGCGTGCGGGTGCGGCCAGCGTACAGGTCCTGTGCCTTTGCCGCACCTTGTAGAGCGTCGGCGATGAGCGTAAAATAAACCCACTAATTTAGTCAACTATTGAGCAATCGCCATGATCCGAATTACTGATTCTGCGCAAGAGCACTTCGCAAA
>Ga0157358_1000602_pt1 | contig 15126 bp, 11 predicted proteins | sample AttcapACBM2_FD_111484 | JGI IMG/M metagenome (GOLD analysis project Ga0157358, IMG submission 111484) | Fungus gardens microbial communities from leaf cutter ant in Botucatu, State of São Paulo, Brazil - Atta capiguara ACBM2 | ecosystem: Host-associated > Fungi > Mycelium > Unclassified ...
CACTTCCATCAGGTTCTAGGCTTATGACGTCACATCATGTGACCTGTCATGTGACTTCCTTGTCACATGCCTCTTCATTGTCCAAAAGAAAAGAAAAAGAAAAAGAAAATAAAATCCTTATAAAGTCAGAAAATAAAAGAAAAAGAAAATAAAAATTGTTCATGTCCAAAGCGTCCCATAACAGGTATAGCATAAGTACAAAAATTGGAAAGAGATAACTAGAAAAAAAGAGTTAAAAAAAAAGTAATGAATAAATTGCAAAAATAACTCTGAAATTTTGTGGATTTTCTTTGGAGTTTGCTGACTGAAGAGAGTTTGTAGTTTGTAGTATCTGATCATGAATAATCTTAAAAGTTAATTGGGTATGAGAGCCCAAAAAATTAGTATTTGGATATGAAAACTGTTAGGACAACTAGACAAAGACTATGGTGATATTACAGAGATTATGACTCTAGAAAGGATTAAGTATATTGTTATAAGAAATACATATAAGCAGTACACACTTCTAGAAAGTCTTGAGAAAACAGAATAGAAACTTTTGGAGATGACAACTATTCTAAATACTAAAGGAGTTTATTCTAATCTAGCAGAATAGTGTTGATGTAAGAGGAGAATGATAATAGCCAGATGGTTAGAAACTCTAATAGAAATGACCAGAATACTTCCAGAAGGGAAAAAGAGAAAATCTATAACAAGTATGTAAGAAGAGTTCAAGATCTAAGATTGACATTGTGTTCATAAGGTTTGGTAGAGTTTTATGGAGTCAAGAAGAGAGACTGCAAGAACTAGTAGGTTTGTATGTTTCTGTAAGAGGACTCTTTACTACTACCAAACCTTGTAGTGATCTTGCCCTCTTAGTAGTTATCTTCCAAAGTACAACACAAAGAAAAATAAGAAGATATCAGAAAATACTCCAAAAACCATGGAAATCAACAGTTTTATTTGGATAAGAGACCAAAAAAACTCTAAGGAGATAGAAAATTAAGTGAGACTCTATCTGTTACTTTATTTAAATAGCAGAGAGTTCCCAGTATTCAGGAAAAGAAGAACAGTAAGATTATTAAAACTTCAAAAAAATCTTTGAAGCTTGCATTCCTACAGATTGTTAAACAGAATAGAATAAAAATGTTGTTAGCCTGATAGATACAATACACAGATGGGACCAGTGTACTGGTTAGCAATTTTTAACCATTTAGAGATTTCTTGACTTGAAGATCTAGAAATGAAGTGAATATGGAAATCTAAGAAAATAGTAAAGCAGAGAGAAAGTCAGAGTTTAACTAAAAGGGTAACATAAAAGTCCAGATTTATACATTCACTAGAATAAGCATAGTAATAACTTTAGAAATGTTTGTGTAAAAAGTCACCAAAAAAGCAAAGTCTAATAGCAGAGTTGGCAGTAATGTCAAAAAAGAGAGTACAAAGAAATTCAAAGTCTATAGAAGAATTAGTAGACTCAAAGTCAACCAAAGAATGGCCCTAATCAGGAACCCAGGAAAAATAGGAAAATACCATTATAGTAGGTATATAGCTTGAGGTTCAGGCCATTGATAAAGAAATGGAATATGACTGTAGGAAAAGATAGCCTGATAATATTATGAAGTATGATTCATACTTGAAAGAGAGCAAAGTTCCAAGAAATTTTCAGAGTAATAACTGGAGTTCAACTATTCATTATCCTAGATAGAAAAAGAGACTATCCTTATATCTAACAATTAATATTTTTGATATTTACAGAACAAAGTTATGTCTATTTATTTTCTTGGAAACTACTAATACTTCTGAATTGTTTTTGATATGTGTACTGGTCAACTTCAGAGCTACTAAAGTTTTCATTAAACAAGGTTTCATGGAAAAGTATCATCTCAATACTTGCAAGCTCTCAAAGTTTGTATCTATATACAACATAGATGATATTCCAAACAAAGCTGGCTAGATATTGAAAGTGGTATATATTGTCTACTATTACAAATTTACTTAGAGAGTGAACTTTACTTGTACTTTTCACTCTATGCAAGTAAGACCTGACCCTTGAATTTATCTAGCTAAAAACATATAATTCTAAGACTAACTGTCAGAAAGGAGAAGTTGTTATAACATATTATCTCATCTGATGTTCTATATTATAGGATGCTTTGGACACTAACAATTTTTATTTTATTTTATTTTATTTTTTTATATTGATTTTATTTTTATTTTTATAGGCCTAGAACAGGATGGAAGGATCTGGAAGATGATGTCAGGATACATGGTGTACACATGGTGGCCTTGAGTAAGACATGAGGCAGACATGAGGTAGTAGCATGGACTAACCTGTAACAGTATAAATAGGACTCTAATTTAGCAGAGGTTCCTTGTCAAGTTCTCTTGTGATTTTCCCCACTTGATTGCCTACTGAGAGCTTTACTTGCTTGTGTAGCTATTGGACTTTGTATCTAGTAGTTGCCACAACATTCTGGTTGTTAAGATATTAATATTTAGAAAGCAAATAAACAATAGATTTGCACTCTGGATTCTTATTGCTCTGGACCTTTTCCTGCTTTTACCAATAACTCTAAAAAGATAGTTTTTTCTTTTGATATACTAGTAAGTATGTAGAAAAGCTAAGTGAGTTTACATAATACAGCTGCTTTCTAAACCCTTAGATCTGGATTTTCATATTGCAGCTACTCTTTCACAGTGTCTCTCTAAAGTATTTGAGTGAAATTAGGTCATAGATAAAAACATCCCCATAATTCTCTCTCATGTTTATACATTTGAGTTAGCTTTTGCTAAATATAACTTGAATGCTCTCCTGGACCACTATAAATGAAACCATACTATTAAACTTGTTCTGGGAGCTGAGTCAAAGTCATTTAAACTTTATCTCCTATCATTTACAGAGTAGTCAAATCTTCATGTGTTTCTTGCTAAAAACTTTTGTACTGGTCAGATATATCTTTCTAAGTCATTCATGGCTGTATTAGTATTTTTGATTAGAAAGAAGAATAGCTCTCTCCAGTTGGTACAGAATTATAGGACTCTCAATACTATAATAATCAAAAACAAATATCTGCTTCTTCTAATCTCTAAGCTTATTTTAAAACTCTAAGATACCAAGTATTTTACTAAGCTTAATGTTTATTAAAATTTCAACAATATCTGAATCAAGCCTCCAGATGAGTGAAAGATAGCTTTTTCTTTTGTATTAAATATGGACTTTTCAAGCCCTTGATAATGTTCTTTGGTATGACCAATAATTCAGCTATTTTCTAAACTATAATGAGAGATATTTTCTATCTCATAGCTAAAGAAATCATGATTTTGTATCTGGATGACATCTTAATATCCACTTGGATATTGGAAGAGTATTATTGGATAGTCTGCAGAGTCTTAGAAGTCTTAGCTGAGCACAATTTGTTTTTCTATTCTAATAAATACAAAATTGACAAACAGCAAATTCAGTATTTAGACCTGATCATTTCTAAGAATCAAAGTTGAGATGGATCTGGTCAAGGTAACTAGAAGTTTGTGACTAGTTAGTTCCCTGAAACTATACTAATTTGTAAGAATTTCTTAGCTTTACCAACTTTTACCAGAAATTTATCTGTGGATTTCCAGATATAGTATATCTTCTCCTTCACTTGTTATATTCTATTCTGGCCACATTTGTACCAACCAACAGATAATACCTTTCTTTTATCTACAATTTCTATTCTTTTCTAATGTAGATCAACTGTCTCTATTCTATCTTGGATGTCCTTGCTAGACTCTTGCCAACTCTATAATCTCCATTCTTAATATGCAAGAATCATCAGTATCTAGGATAACTCACTTAGCAGTCTCCATTCAAGATAGCTACCCTAAGTAGTATATTTAGTATATAAACTGGTAGTTTATACTATAATAGCTTATTCTGAAAATTGACCAAAATTAACACTAATTTCTGGTGTTGGTGATAACACACCTTACCACTTTCCAGTAGCCTCAATCCCCTAAGTTCTCCAAGTCCTCTTCTAAAATATATAACCAGTATAACCTATAAAAGCACAGCATATAAGATGAAGCCAAAGGTTATTCTAATATTATTAATAGAGATCAAGCAGAAAAGAGGTTATGCTAGAATATAACAAGAACTACACAATATTAGTCCTTAAATATGCACTCAAGTATTCAAAGAGGACAATATAAGCTTGAGGAATCAAGAGAAGATATAGAAATAATAATATAATATAAAATTAGAACATATAAAACTCTTAAAAGAGCTTTTATAACTATGAAAAAATAAAGTTAGAAAGGATATTAACTGTGTAACAAGCTTCTTTCGAAAATCTAGTGAATAGATTACAAAGCTTCTTCAGAGTTTCCAACAACACTATTCATTTCAGGTAATATACCCTAAAAACATCTACTTATCTCTCAAGTTAAATCTTACAACTAAAGATACTAACTGATACTTACCTTGCCAGTCTTTTCCAGGCTACTAGAACTCTTTAAAACTTGCCTGAAAGTAATAGTAAATACTAACAATGTTTACTTAATAAGAACTGCTTTTGAGTGGGGGAATTCAGATGAAGGCCCTCTCTCTTACTTCTCTCTACTCATAGCTTATATATTAGTCTAGAAATATAGAGAATGGAACTAAAAGATAAAAACTGAAACTATAAGAAAGCTCTCTGAGATTTTGTGAACACATAGTCATCTCTTTATTTGCAACTCAATATTAAACCAATGATTGCTTTCTACTTATGAGTACCTATTTCATTTCTCCTTTATATTTATATTACAATTAAAGACTTAAAAGCCTTGTATATTAACACAAGAGAACTCAATAGAATTCCTAAGTACAATATATCTACCTTATATATGCTAGGCTGTTGGTTTGTACTACACTAAACCTAGCCTACTCTAAAGAGCATGTGTATTATATGCTGTTAATATATAGTATGACATCATCTTCTAGAACTTTCTATGTCCTTCTATATATCATTTGATTGTATGACTATGACTTTGTAATTATAATCTATGTGACTTGATGTGTAATATCTTTTGTCATAGTGTGTAATATTTGTAACTGTTATATATAGTATCATGCTAAACCCTTAATTTGAGTTTAAAAATAAAATAAAATGGAAAAGATAAATAAAATAAATCAAGTCCAATATTTACAACTCCAATATCACCCTCTCTTCAAGATTTCTCCTTTTGAGAAACTGACTTCCATCTTTGCCAGTTCTTCTCCAACTTCTTTAGATATTCATTCTCAAATTTTCTATCATCTCACCCAAATAAAATCTTTGCTATATACTTCTCTAGTAACTCACTTCTCTTGAACTCCTTAGTATTCAGATTTAACTTTTTCATACTTTCTCTAGCCCCTCCTGTTGTCTAAATTCTATACTTATTCTCTTCTTGAATTCATCTACTGCTTTTTTTGCATTTTCCAAATCCTACTTCTTTTTCTATGTGTCATTCTCTACCATAAACTCTTTCTATTATACTAAATATTTTATTCTCTCTCTCACTTTCTTTTTATTTACAATTTTCTTGACTTCCTATTTCTTTACTCCATCTACTTCCACTGGTTTTGGTTCTTTTAATCTCTGTCCTTTTACAGGTTACTTATATCTCACAACTCTACTAACATTTATTATTATGATTACCTCCTAATATCCTACAGGTTTTTGCTTCATAGACAACATATATTGGGGTTTATTTCACTTCTGACTCATTATCTTCTATGCCTTGTTGTTTCCTCATGTATAATCAATTAGTACCTCATATAGTAGTAAAGGCTTCCTCATTCATCTTCTCACTATTTACTCAAGAATGCCATATACATTCTTCATTGTCAATAGGTATATATAGCTGTATATATATATACTATCCTGTATCTTTATGCTTTACCAATTAACTCATTTTCCACTATTACTCAAGTCTTTGCCTAAGTTACAACCTAAGCCAAGTCTAAGGTTATAACATTTGGTAAAGTGTTACCAGACTTACTTTACAAAAGGAGAGTGTATAATAGTTAGGCCACTAGAATGTCATAACAATTAGGCTATTAAAGAACTATTCAAACTATTTTGTAGTGGGATCATAGATGGATAGTTAAAGCATTAGAAGAAACAGCAACATAGATTGTGGCAAGAGATGTTATAGACAGAACAGAGAACAGACACCAATTATTATGGTAAATTTCATAGACAGACAAGATAGCTTGACAACATCAAGAAACAGAAATTGAGACACTTGAAGAAATACTTAGATTACTGAAGGTTACCAAAGAATATATCTTAGACAAGAATAAAACAACTAAACTAGGAATACTAGAGAATATATCAACAGTATCAGCACCAGTACTAATATTTATGCTAAAGAATATGGTCCTAGACCCAAGATGGTTTGATGGAGATTAGACAAAGTTTGAAAACTGGTAGAAAGAAATTTGTTTATTCCTCAAGAGCAACAAGGTTACAGCAACGAATGATAAGACAGCTACAGTGTTAGTCTGACTTAGAAAGAGCATTGCAGAAATTTATATACAAAAGAAGATTGACTAGATGGGTGATAATGATGATATCCAAGATTGGGAAAAATTTGTTAAAGAGATCAAGATAACATTCAGTGATAAGAGCAAGGTAGCAAATATTGAATAGAAGATTAAAATATTCCAACAAGAAAAGAAGCATATTGCAGACTTCATGATTAAGTTTGAAGTGTTAGCCATTAAGGCTGAAACTGATAATATGCACACTATATTTTTGTTAAAGAAGAATGTCAAAAGCAACAATAATATTGGAATACCTGCCCATAGTGGCACTGGAAACTTTGAAGAAATGAAAGGTGGCAATCACTTCAGTTAGACAAGGATATAAGTCTATAGAAAGTAGGCATGATTACAGAACTGGAATGGAAATAATCTATGGAGACAGAGAAGTATCCATAGAAATTAGGAAATCTAAAGACAACTACAACAAAGACAGGAAGCCTAGATGCTTCAATTGCAATGTATATGGACATATGATAAAGAATTGTTGAAAGCAAAAGAAAGAAAGAGAAACAAGAAAATGTTACAAGTGTAAAAAGACAGGATATATAGTAAAAGACTGCAGGATAGGACAGTATTAGGCGCAGTTCACACTGGGGTGGAAGTTTGCAGGATGGACTTAGAGATGAGCAGACTTATGAAACGACCTTGGCTTCAGCTTATGTACTGCGCTATCTGTCTGCTGCATGATCACAACTTCAGATGATGGAGAGAAGTCTGAGATGGAAGTGAGTGCTGATTGGTGTGTCGCTGTTGAACACTGGAGATTAAGTTCAATAAGAGATTATCTTCGTCAATTATCAGACTAGCGAATTACAGTGTAACTACTAGTCTTATATACAAACTGATAGTATAGGAGATGCTCAGGGTTTCAGTAGTAAAACCCTTATTACCCCAAGTGGAGGTTTCAGTATTGAGATACTGACAGGAATAACTCCATCATGGAAGACCAAGTTGAATAGGAGTATCTCTACCATGGAAGACAGAATACCTGGATGGTTGCAGCACCACTATAAGACATGTTGCAAGAAAGGTGGCCTTGTATAATTTAGAGATGGTTTCACTATGGGGATGTTATTTCTGGACAGGTGGACTTGTATATGACAGACAGAAGATGAAAAATAGAAAGATACAGGAGAATTCAGATGATGAAGACAGCAACAAAGAAGAGGGTTTTGTTGGAGACTCAGAGTAGGTATGATACAATGAACCTCTGTACATAATAAATTCCTTAATCAATATATCATTTCCTATTGACAAGATAATAAAGAAAGGGAACTCAGCATGCAAACAAATATCAAGAAATTAAATAGAAAAAAGTACAGCTGAAGATACTGGTGAATTTTGAGTACACTTATGCTAGAATTGATAAACAATTAGTAAAGAAAGAAAGGATAAAGACAAAACCAATGAACAGATCATTTGAGGTTTTCAATACAGATAAAACCAAGAATGGAGAAGTTACAGGATTTACATCACTGAAGCTAGAGATTAATGGACACATAGAATAGATAGATGCAATAGTAATGGATTTAAATAGTATGGACATATTTCTAGGCTATGACTAGTTGGTTAAACATGCCTATCAAGAACAAAAGAAGTGAACTTAACATTTTTTATTTTCTTTTTGATTTATTTTCTCTTATTCTATTTTTAGAACTAGGGTTAGGGTGAGAGTGACAAGATCACGCTGTCACACAGCAGGTCACATCAGATGACATGGTCATAAGTCACATAATACATGGAAGAATCTAGAAGGATCTAGAAGGATAATATCATACAATGTGTGATATATATGGTCATTTAGGGTAGGCTAGAAATAGCTCGCATGGACCATTAGGTATTTGTATATAAGGTAGACAATCCTGTACAGAGTTCTCTATTGAGTTCTCTTGTATTAACCCAATACAAGATTCTTTTCATTGACCCACTCTAAGGTCTTTGATTTGTAACAATGCCCTAGAAGTAAATTAAAACATTGGAACAATACAGTTTACAAGATGTTCAAATGAATGTTAGACATAATACCAAGACATTGTATATATATCAAAGATACAGAGATTATAGCCAACAGAAGACAAAGATAAAGAATAACAAGAAATAGGAAAAGAACCAAATCTAACCAATCCAGAAGATTTACCAGAATATATTTGACCATTCACACATTGATTCAATAAAAATAAATTTGAAAAGTTATCTGAACAAAGAAAATGGGACCATAAAATCAACCTGATGGAAGACATACCTAAGGAATTAAATACAAAGGCCTATGCAATAACAGTCAAAGAGGATGATATATTGAATTAATAGTTAAACAAACAACTCAAGACAGGACTGATTGTAGAATCAAGTTCATGATATGTGATATTATATTTCTATATTCCAAAGAAGAACAAATCACTATGATTGGTACAGGATTACAGAAAATTGAACCAATATACAATAAAGAACAAGATACTACTACTCTTAATTTGAGAAGTGGTCAACAAGCTCAAAGATACCAAGTACTTCAATAAATTGGACCTTATCTGAGGATATAACAATATACAGATTAAGGAAGTAGATGAATGGAAAGCAGTGTTTTTAACAAACAAAGGATTATTCAAACCTAAAGTGATGTATTTTAGGTTATATAACTTACTAGGTACATTTCAAAGGGTAATGAATAGCATATTCCAAGAACTCTTGAATGAAGGAATATTAGCCAATTACATAGATAACTTTATTATATCTGCCAAGACAAAAAAGAAACTGGAAGAAAGAACAATACAGTTTTTAAAGATAGCAGAGAAACATAATCTTTGTTTCAAATAGTCAAAGTACAACTTTGATGCAAAAAAGATATCTATACTAGGAGTAGTAGTGGAAAGCTTCTTAGGGTTTGCAAATTTTTATTAGCACTTTATCAAGAATTTCAGTCATATAGTAAAACCTCTTAAAGAAAAAAATGAATGAAAATGGAAAGAAAAACACCAAAAAACATTCAAAGAATTAAAAGACAAGATCACTAGTTAACTAGTACTTATACTTCTAAAGGAGGAAGAAAAATTCAGAGTAAAAACCAATACTTCAGGACATACAATTAGAGAAGTCCTATTCTAGAAACTAAAAGGGAAATGGAAACCCATCACATTTTTATCAAAAACAATACAGCCAGGTAAAAAAAACTATAAGATATATAACAAAGAATTACTAGCTATAGTAAAAGCTTTAACAAAATATTTAATATTTCTTTTCTTTTGATTTTCTTTTCTTTTTCTTTTTATTGACAATAAAGAGAAATGTGATACTGGTCACATGATACATCACATGATGTAAGATCATAAAGCCTAGAGTAGACTGGAGTAGGCTTGAGCAGTCTTGATAGATGACATTAAAGCACATGTATATAGCATAGTTGTTGTGGCAACCACTAGACACAAAGTCCAATAATCATACAAGCAAGTAAAGCTCTCAATAGATTATCAATGTGGAGATTACAAGAAAACTCAATAAGAAGTCTCTGCTGAATTGCTATCCTATTTATATAAATTACATATAGTTTGTGCTACAAATAATTACTCCTGCCCTAATGTCCATGTGTTGTCTATGAGTGTATCATGTGTATACTATGAGGTAGCCATACAGTTAACATACTCCTTGATGTTATCTATCTAGACTGCCCCAGTCTATTCTAAGCCTTTATAACATCACATTATGTGATATGTCATGTGACTGCAGTGTCACATGCCTCTTCATTGTCAATCAAAAGAAAAGAAATATAAAATCAAGAAAAATAGATAAAAGAAAAAGAAAAATGTTTAGTCCTCACATGCATCATAACAATAGTATTCTTATGGAAGACATGAGAATAAAGCATGGATGATGCATGGACATTTGGGTAGAAGTAATTATTCATAGCACAGACCATGTGTAACTTATATAAATAGAGTAGCAATACAGCAGGAACTCCTTGTCAAGTTCTCTTGTGATCCCCACATCAATAGCCTACTAAGAGCTTTACTGCCTTGTGTAGTTATTAGACTTTGTATCTAGTAGTTGCCACAACACAATATTTATTAGATACTACAGAAAAGTTTAAAGTCTGGACAGATTATGAGAATTTCAAGTATTTCCAAGAACTACATAAGCTTATTAAATAGCAAACACTATAAGATAATATTTGAAGTTATGAGATTATGACTTTATTCTATGACATATCCTAAGAAAAACAAATAAAAGAGTAGATATTTTATCCAGAAAAGACTAAGTGGACACAAAAGATAACAATAAAGACATTCAAATACTCAAGAAAGAATTATGAATGAGAAGAATCAATACAAAATTAGAAGTGATAATATTTAGAAAAAATCAAATAGTAGAAGAAACCACATTATTGGATGAAATCAAAAGGAACAATATCAGGGAATAGAAGATATAAAAGGAATTGGAAAAAGATGATAGATGAGCATAGGAAGACAATGAAGTAGTCTATATGGAAGAAAGAATCTACATTCTAAACAACTGGAAAATATAAGAGTAAATTTTATAAAAAAACCATAAACCAGCAAATATAGAACATCTAAAACAACAAAAAATGCTTAAGTTGATCAAGAGGAACTATCAGTGGCCAGAGATAAGAAGTGACATCAAGAAATATGTCCAAAGATGCCAGAAATATTAATAGAACAAAGTGCAACACATAAAAAAGGCTAGGGAACTCCACTTATTGGAAATACTTGAAGTACCATGGCAAAAAAAGCATTGATATTATTGGAGCACTTCCCATATCAAACAGCAAAGATACAATTGTGGTAATAGTAGATTGATTTACCAAGATAACCAGGCTTAAGGCAACAACTATGGTAGTATTATCAGAGAACATAGCCAAAATCTACAGGGATAAAATATGGAAAATACATAAAATACTATGAAAGGTTCTTAGTAACAGAGGACCTCAATTTGCCTCAAGATTTATGAAAGGCTTAGAAAAAACATTAGGGACAAAACAAACATTATCCACAGTATATCACACTCAAACTGATAGTCAAATGGAAAGAATTAATCAGAAGGTCAAAGCATTCTTACTATATCAATTGCTAACAGGGTAATTGAACAGAATGGTTATTGGTGGCAGAATTCCAATATAATAACAAGAAACATATAGCTATAAGATACACCTCATTCAAACTAAACTTTGAAAGATATACATAGAAGAGAGACCTAATGGTAAAGATGGAAATACCAAAGCTGGAAGATTTTATTGAGGGACTGCAAAGAAGTTGGGAAGCAACAAAGAAGTTTTTTAGAATAGCAAAATAAACTATAAAGAAATAATATGACAAGAAAAGATAAAACTCACAAGGCTTAAAAGATATAGATCCTTTAGAATTATAAAGAATATTGGTTAAGGAGTGTTTCAACTAGAACTACTAGAAGGATGGGCAATTCACAACATGTTTAATGAAGACCTGCTTACACAGTGCAAAGAGCTACAATTGATAGAACAGCATATGGATCTAACATCACCACCAGATATTATTAATAAAAAAGAAGAATACAAAGTAGAGAAAATATGGAATCATAGGAAACAAGGGTGTGATATCCAACTTTTGGTTCACTGAAAAGATTATGAAAATGAACACAATCAATAAATAGTGGAAACAGGATTACCACATATCAAAGAGATATTCAAGTTACACTCACACTGAGAAATCCAAGCAATAGCATACCAGTTCATTAGCACACCCATCTCTTCTAACTCCTATGTTGCTCACACAGTTAATGATATGGACCTCACCAGAACCCTAAATTATTAGAAATAGACCAGCAACTAAACCAGTTACACTAAAAGTGCACAATGTTAAGTTTAGCTTTGATATCTGGCTAATATTATATATGTACTCTATATTGTACTTCTGATATAAACCATAAAAAGAAAGATTGAACCAGAAAATATCACAAGATAATTTAAGGCTTGGAAACAATGGTTGACATTCAATTACAAGTCCAGAACCTAGTCAAGCTAGTAAATTGTTATGGGATACTTTGAACATGAACAATTTTTATTTTTATTTTTATTTTCTTTTGGACGATGAAGAGTTATATGACACTGCAATCACATGACATGTCACATGATGTGATGTCATAAGCCTAAAAGGTGGTAGAAGGGTCTAGAAGATGATGTCAGGGTATATGTATATAACATGGTAACCTTGAGGCAAACATGAGGAAGGAGCATGGATATAAGGATAGGGCTAATTATTAGTAGCACGGACCATGAGAACTTTGTATAAATAGGACTCTAATTAAGAAGAGGCTCCTTGTCAAGTTCTCTTGTGAAATCTCCACTTAATATCCACTCTAAGAGATTTACCGCTTGTGTAATCATTTGTCTTTGTGATAAGTGGTTGCCACAACATAAATGTGGTGAATACCCAATTGAGAGACATTGAAACTATTTTATTACAATTTGGAAAAATATATAAAACACAAATTGGAGAAGGCATTTATAGCATATCCAAAGAATTATAAAACATTATGTATGGAGATATGGAAAGACAAGTGCACTATATTTAGGTTCTACTAATAGATGAGCTAGACAAATGCAAAGAAAAAGAAGATGGTTGAGTTAAAGAATATATAAAGATAATACAAGAAGCATATCAAGAATTGTATTAAGAAAATCAACAACCAATGGATATCAACAAAGAGAAACAGAAAGGTGTTGTTCAAGATAAAGAAGTATTCTTACACAAACTATACAATATATCATTGAAGTCTGACAAACAAAAAATATCTAAACTTGTTTTCATATAAGAAGAAATCAATAATCTAGAAAAAACCTTAAAAACATTACAATCACTAACCAAAACCATTCCATTTCTCCCACTGTCTCATTACAAAGCTCTTTAACAAAATGGAGAATGAGATATAATATTGAAAAGAAATTGTAGCTAAGTTTATCAAGCAGAAGCATAACTCAGACATAATCAAAAGAGGATTTCCAATCAAAATGTACTTGGGAGGGCCACCACATAAGCTTTTCTTCATTGCATTAGTATTATAAGGAGAAATTGTTATTAGACTTACAAAGAAGTTGGTTGTGTCTTATATGGTTAGAGACTTAACATTCTTAAATTGAATTTATGAGGACATGAATGCTAAAATAGAGGTATTGTTATAATCGCCTCCTCATATTATACAAGTGTTTGTTTCATAGACAACATGTGTTGGAGTTTATTTCACTTCTAACTTATTATCTACTATACCTTTATATATAATTAGTTAGTATCTTATATAGTAGTAAAGGCTTCCTCATTTATCTTCTCATTATTTACTCAAGAATGCCATATACATTCTTCATTGTCAATAGGTATATATAGCTGTATATACTATCCTGTATCTTTATGCTTTACCAATTAACTTATTTCCTACTCTTACTCAAGTCTTTGTCTAAGTTGCAATCTGAGCCAAGTCTAAGATTGTAATACTATATATAGTTCTATATCTTTCTTCCACTCTTTAGCTTCTATATATCCTTGATCTGTTTGTCTCTTCATTTCCTCTTGTGCCTTCTTCAATGCTATCTCTACTTTCTCTTATACTTTCTTCATTCTCTATACAAACTCTGTCACTTTCTCTACTTTCCCTTTTCTTCTTATATCTACTCTCATTCTTAATTCTCTACTTTAATTTGCCATAAACAGCAATACCTTCATTGCGAAATATACTCTACTATTATAGCTTAAGACATATAAAATAAAGCTAAAAAAAGAACCTTATATTAGAGTTAACTGTTATATGCCAAGTTTACCTGTCCAGAAAATATATCTCCATAATACTTCTTTCCCAATGCCTATTATACAAGCCCACCTTCTACAGCAGCCATATTTCTTACAACACATCTCATAGCAATGATACAACTATCTGAGTATTCTATCTTCCATGATGGAAATACTCCTATTTGACTTAGTCTTATATAGCAGAGTCATACTCCTATTAGTGTCTCAATACTGAAACCTCTGCTTGGGGCAATAAGAGCTATACCACTGAAACCTTGAGTATTTCCTATAGTATATACCTATATATAAGACTAGTAGTTACACTGTAATTTACTAGTCTGATAATCAACAAAGATAACTCTTATTGAACTCAATCACTAGTGTTTAATGGCAATATACCAAATTAGCACTCATTCCCATCTCGGACTTCTTCCTTTTATCTGAAGTTGCAACTATATGATAGATAGATGGCATAGCATATAAGCTGAAGCCAAGGTCATTCCACAAGTCCATATATCTCCAAGCCTATCTGGTGGACTTTTATCTCCAGTATGAACTACACCTGATACTAGATAAATAGGTTAATAAACTTCCATCTATTTTTGCAGAAAAATATTGTCCCCTCTCATATTGTGACCAACACACAATTAGCATCTCTATTATTTCTTGACACCTCTCTGCAATTATTGAATTCTGTGGTTTCTATACCTGCATCTGAGACCTCTATGTTTATTTCTAAGTGACCTAACATCACTATCATTGATGCTGCAGCATTCTTGTAAGCATTAAAACTTCCAGGCTCTAGCAACTTTGAACTCTGTTCTCACTCTTCAG
>Ga0157358_1000604_pt1 | contig 15100 bp, 6 predicted proteins | sample AttcapACBM2_FD_111484 | JGI IMG/M metagenome (GOLD analysis project Ga0157358, IMG submission 111484) | Fungus gardens microbial communities from leaf cutter ant in Botucatu, State of São Paulo, Brazil - Atta capiguara ACBM2 | ecosystem: Host-associated > Fungi > Mycelium > Unclassified ...
ATGGAGAGCAGTGAACAGAAAATATGATTCTGAAAAACCTCAAGATTTTTTTAAAACATTTGCAAGAACCATCTCATTGTCAATACTATTCTCGAGACTCAGTCACACTTCGACATAGTCCTTATCCAAGAACCCCCTTGGTCTGTCATTTGTAAAGTCCCCAGCATATTGAATAGTGAAGGTGAAGACTTCATAGGAAATGTTCATCACCCCAATTGGCTGCTTTTCACTAGTACCCCCACAAACAGATCAACTTCTCCCAGAGTTACAGCATATATTAATATTCATCTCTCATCTCTTCATTTTTCTTTACGATTTGACATTATCAACCACACAGACATTCTCCTCATGTCATTTATTAATGACCACGTACATTATTTCATCATTAACATTTATTTGGATTCATCCCACTTGACCTTAAAGTATCTTAAGGATACTGAGGTCAATATCGATAATGTCCTTGTTATGACAGGGGAATTCAACATTAGGGATTGCTTATGAGACACTTCTTTCCCCCATCATTCATCTATCAGTGACGACCTTTTGATTATTGCAGACTCTTTTAATTTAGCTCTTTCATCTCCTACTAACCCATGTCTCACTAGGTATTCCAATACAGCAAGAGAATCAAACTCAACCATTGACCTTATGTTTCTTCGATATAGATCAAACAACATCAACCAGCATTCTGTCCATCCAGATTGGCATCTTACTTCTGACTATGCACCTCTCTCCATCACCATATCCATTGTTGATGAAGTCATTAATACCTTAAAATTATCAATTTAACAAAATAGCAAACAAGAAATTGCATTTGTTGAAGAGGTCATTTCAATCTTCAAAAACCTAGATATAGATATGTCCAACATCACTGACAAGGAGTGTCTTGAAAACATGGTCAACAATCTTGATTCGCTAGTTAACCGAGCATAGAACAAAAATGCAAAACAAACAAGAATTATGAAACACTCCAAACAGTGGTAGATAGAAGAGTGTAGCAGATCCCTCAATGATTACAGGATGTCAAGAAGTCTGGATAACTGGAAGAAATTCAAGAAAGTTGTTAAGAACATCAAGAAGTCCTTTTTCGACACAAAGATCTAAGAAGTTGCAAACAAGAGTCATGGTCCATGGGAATTGATGAACTGGATCAACAAATGAAAGCTACCTACCATCGAGGTTATCAAGTATAAAGACCAACCGTGTCTTACCCCAGAAAGCTTATGGGGAGCCCTTCATACCACATTTAACACTACTCTCCATTGTTAAGTCGATATCAATGTCCTTAATAAAATAGGATCCAAAACAACCGCTGCTTGGGTCCCATTCTCAAAAGAAGAGTTCAGACAGGCATTAATCAAGTGTAATAACTCTTCAGCACCTGGTCCTGACAAGCTTACATGGTGACACTTCAAAACTATTCTCAAGCAGAATATATGCCTATCCCGTATCATTAACATCACTGATGTATGCATTGACTTAGGACACTGGCCTAGTCACTTCAAGCATTTCTCCATGGTGATTATATCCAAGCCAAATAAGCCAGCATATGATCACCCCAAATCCTTTCACCCCATTGTCCTCTTCAACACTATCAGCAAACTTATCGAGAAGGTCATTACCAAAAGACTCCAATTCCACGTTGTAAGAAATAACTTCATTCACTCTAGTCAATTAGGTGGCCTTAAGTTCAAGTCTACCATGGATGCTGGAATTGCCCTCATCCATATAATTCGATCAGGCTAGGTCAAGAACAAGACTACAAGCATCCTAGCATTTGACATCGCTCAGTTTTTCCCATCTCTCAACCATTGCCTTCTCACCCTCATCCTCAAGAAAGCAGGCCTCAATCCCAAAGTCACCTCATTCTTTGCAGACTTCCTGGTCAGAAGAAAAACCAATTATATGTGGAATAACTTTTCCTTTCCAACGTATGAAGTAAATGTGGGAGTTGGCCAAGGGTCCGCTCTCTCTCCTATTTTGTCTGCCCTTTATCTCTCCTCACTTTTATATATCTTAGAAAAGCACTTAAAAAACCTAAACATTCCTGTCTCTCTCATTTCTTTTGTTGGTGACAGTCTTATTATCTCTTAGAACAAGTCAATTGACATTTTGAACTCACAACTTTTTTGGAGTTATAATATATTATCCAGACTTCTCATTAAGTTTGGACTTAACATCAAGCATTTGAAAACTGAAACATTCCATTTTAACAGATCCCATGGAATATTCAATCCTCCTCCTCTCGACCTCTCATCAATCTGAGGACCAATTCTTCACCCTAAAAGCTCATGGAAGTACCTGGGATTCATATTCAACTGAAAGCTCATGTTCCATCAGCACATCAACTTCTATTCAAACAAAGCCATCTCTACAGTCAAATACATGAAACTCCTTGGGAATTCATCATGAGGAATCAACCCGATCCAAAAACATCTCCTATACAGATGCTGCATTCTACCTATTGCACTATATGGGTTTCAGCTATAGTTCTATAACAAAGCCCCTCTATTGTACCCCATGAAAATCCTCAGAAAAATGCAGAGAAGAGTTGCCATCTGGATACTGGGAGCCTTCAGAACATCACCTATAGACAGTCTCAAAGCTATTGCTGGTCTTATTCCCATTAAGTTCCATCTTCAAAAACTTGCAAGTAGATTTCAACTTTGCTCTGCTGCTCTTCTGGAGAATCACCTCATCAAAACCCTCATGGACGAACCCCTCAATATGCACAACAAGCCTTCTCCCCTCTCTATCAATACGCTCACTGAGTATCAGAAAAACACTATCAAAGGACACCTCATCGACTCAAATAATAAACTGTTTGGAGTTTTCCCTTTATTTTCCCCTCTCAATCCGGAATTTAACCTGGGTTTTAGAATAGTAGACATTTTTCCTGACCAAGTTTCTTTTAATTTAGCCAATAAAGTGAAAAGCAACAAATCACACTTTCAACAACTTGATGATATGATGCTTCATTCATCATCTTCACCTCACACAGCAATCGTTGTAACTGATGCTAGTGTCAAGAATGACATTGCCACATCGGTCTCACACATTCACATACATGACCACCCTTTGATCAAGACAGTTCACTACACGGCCTTTGTCACCAGCACAGAAGCGGAACTCTTTGCCATGAGATGCAGTATTAGTCAGGCATGCAGCAAAGAAAACATTTCCAAAATCATTGTCATTACCGACTCCATCCATGTGGCTAAAAAGATATTTAATAATAAAACCTATCCATATCAAATTTATATGATAGCCATCCTTAGCAAATTTCGGCAATTTTTTACTACAGGCCAAGGAAATTCTATCAAATTTTGGGAATGCCCTAGCTGACTCAAGTGGAGACTTCATAGATCTGTCAACAAAGATTTGAAATCATTCAATCCCTAGCCCATACTTCTGAGTAAAGTATCCTGGGACTATTGCAAAAAATTTGATAGCAATAACATCACCAATCTGTGGAAAATGACATTCCAAGCATCAGATGGAAAAGGTAGACACTTCCTTAATCTCATTGATCACAACTTCAAAGATATTGAACTGTCTTATATCAAAGGGAGCCCATGGCTCCAATCCTTTGGTCATTCTAACTCGCTATGCGCTCGAGCTACAAGAGCCATTACAAACCATGCCCTGATAGGTGAATATTGTTTACAGTTTTTCCTTAATGAAGATTTCAAATATTCTTGCAGGTTCTACCCTATTGAGACAAGAAGACATATACTTCATGAATGTATGAGACACAATGGGTATTAGAACCCTAGAAGAGATTCACTCAGTCACTTTGTCATGTTTTTGAGTGCTAATCCAAAAGCTTTCACTTTCACAGACAATGTCATCTCTGTTGCCCCAAGTTGATCTTGGAGCGACTTTTATTTATCATTTTTCTTTTATTTCTCCCTTTTCTTTTCTTTTCTCATAGTTCTTGTGATTAGTTCTTTTTTTCTCTTCTTTCTTTCTCTTTTCCTCCTCAGTTTCCTCTTCTACATGTTGTCTGCATCTTCTGTATGTAGTTACGAAGTAGCTACCATGGTCTGCCACCACATGCTATGTAATAAATTGTTGATTTAAAAAAAAAAAGAAAAAAAGACTGTGGTCACATGACACATTATATGACATGATGTCATAAGCATAGAATCTGAGAGAATGGGCTAGAAGAATAACAACAAGATATATTGATGGCTAATATATAGACATTAAGATTTATTGTTAGCACAGACCATGTACTTGTAGTATATATAGAGTAGGAATGCATCAGAAACTCCTTGTTAATTTCATTATAAGACTACTTAGTATGCTATTAATCATTTTGGTTAGTGATTACCACAACAATTTACTATTGTCATTAATTGTATCAAATCTTATAAATTCAGAAAACTTCATTACAAAATCTATACTGACAGTTTTCCATCAAGTACTGGATATTCATAGTAGATGTAGCTCTTTCAATAATAAATGCTGGATGGGCTTAATATATAAACAGAAGTTACAAATGCTAACATACTGGTTGATATATCTCAATATTTACAGTCACTAATAGTTTTAGAATACCAGTTGCTACTCTAAAATTGTAGTAAAGTACAATGATGTAATAACAGAGATCTAGAGTGTAGATCTTGCCATAAAATAAAAGTAGACCATTGTTTTCAGACTATTCTGTGAAGTATACAGATTTTGTAGATAAGCAGTAAAGCTCTTTTACTGCCTTTACAACTGGTTTCTTTTGCTATTCTAAATAATTGCTATGGTAGACTTCTGCAAGTAAATTTTGCTCTTCCTTCTTTACAGTAATATTTTTAGCATCCAAACAGTGAGAAACTCTAGCTTGAGTAGCACCATGTTCTTATTGTTGTATGATTTAATATCATAATCTGATTATCAGAATAGTGCATCATACTTGCTCATAGACTTTTCCAGTCAGTGGTGCATTATAAAGTCAAACCATACCAAGTAAAGTAACCATCATGCTTGTCTGTAGTTGAGATTCTTGGTAGTTATGAAGTATTCCAAGTTCTTATAATCAGTCTAAATCTTTATTAGAGTTTTTACATCTTTCAGAAAGTGGTGCTACTCTTTTAAGACTCAGATAATAGCTAACATTTTCTTGTTATGTATTTTGTAAATTTGTTCTACTAAGGATAGTACTTTGCTGAAATATACAACTGAATGATATTTACCATCATTTATAGTTATCTGGAAGAGGACTACTCCTGTAGCAAAGTTTGAGCTATTAGCCTCAATATAAAATAGGGTAGAGGTATTTATAGAGGTAAAGATGGAAACAGAAGTAACAGCCATTTTAAAAAAAATTAAAAGTGCACTGTTGCTTAGGCTCATAGGAGGCATAATATGTAAGTTGAGGCCAAGGTTATTCTGGATAGTCTGTATCTCTGTCAGTTTTGATATGTTCTCATACTTGTTAAGCTTTATATATTTTTTTTGAACTTTTACCTCTTAAGTGTAGACCATACTTAACATTAAACCCAAATACTGTTGGTGCTAGTGATATTAAAGAGAGAATAGGCAATATCTGAAAAGCTACAGATAAATCTCTAGTAAAAGTTAGCAAACTTAAGAAAAGCCTGTATGTTTATTTTCAGAGTATAAATACAACCAGTATTTGGCTAGAACTTCTATAACCCTACATACTACTTTACAATAATTTTTTAATGTCTGAGTAAATATGAGAATGTTGTCTAAATACACAGTTATAATTTCTCTGCAAGAAAGTTTCTGAAAATATCATTCATTATAGTCTGGAATGTGGTAGGACTATTAGTTATGCTAAAGAACATCACCAAGAGTTTAAATAGGTTTATAGTTAGTACAAAATACAGTCTTCTACTCATTGCCTAACTTGATCTGTATATTATTGAAACTTCAGTAGATATTTAGTTTAGTAAAATACTTAATACTGCAAAGTTGCAAAACAAGTTTAGAGATGAAAGAAAAAAGATACTTGTTTTTGACCATTATAGAGTTGAGTATTCTATAATCTTGTACTAGCTAGAGTAAGCTATCTTTTTTCTTAATTAAGAACACTGATGTGGCCATAAGAGATTTCAAAGGATATATTCTATCTGTATGGATATTTTCAGTAAGAAAAGTACCTAGCTTTTTTTGCTCTGCAAGTAAAAGAGAGTACACTTTTAATGACTTGGATTCAGCTCTTAAGGTCAGCTTAATAACATGGTTCTAGTAGCAATGCTTAGAGAGAATATTAGAGTTGTTTTTAGCAAAGACCAATTTAAACTTCTAGATATGGGAAAAGTGTCTGATTTGTTTTTTCCAGAGTTTATACTTGTTTGTGGGCTATAAAAAACCTCTAGAAAGAAGTAGTTGTCATATGGAGGTTGTTGTGGCAACCACTAGTCACAAAGACTAATAGTATTACTAAGGTGAACTAAATATAAAGTATCTCATAGGAATTACAAAAGAACTTGACAAGGAGTTTCTGATGAATTGCTATCTTATTTATACTATACATTTATGGTCTGTGCTAATGATAAATAGTCCTACTCTAACATACACATGTTGTTCATGAGTCTACCACACTATTACCACAAGGCAAACATGTTCACTAATATCATTGTTCTAGTCTCTTATACTTTATTCCAGACTTATAATATTATGTCATGTGATGCATCATGTGACTACAGTCATATGTATTTTCATTGTCCAAGAAAAGAAAAAGAAAAAGAAAAAAAGAAAAATTAAATCAAGAAAAATATTAGTGTCCAAGTATACTATAACAGAGGTTTAGAGTAGAATGTTCAGAGATTAGCTGGACTATGAAAATACAGTCACCTGATCCCATCATATATCTTGTAGAGATGTTAAAAGGAAGTTATTTATTTTTAGAGTTATCTACAAGAGTAGGAATAGAGCCTAAGTGGTATATATTTAGTATACAAATTCTTAACTTCATAGTCTTTCTTGCTTCTTAGTATTCTGAATAGTGGGTAGAGCAGTGAGTCATGAACATCTCACTCTTCTGCTAGTTCACCTTTAGATTGTATTGTTTAGACTAGATGAATTTAAGGATAGAGTCTTGTCTCTTTAGACTAGAGGTTACAAGTAATATCCACTTAGAATGTGTCTGATAATATAGAGCTATATCCATTAATTTGAATATCTGGCCAGCTTTGCTAGGCATCCTATCAATGTTGTAAACTAGTACAGTTTTAGAAAGTTTGTATATATTCAAGTAATGTTTCTCTACAAAGTCTTTTCAATAAAGATCCTATAGTACTGGAGTTTACTAAGATGCATATAGTGAAGAATTCAAAGATGTCAGTGGTCTTTAAAGAGATAGACAAGTATAAGAAAGTCTTACAAGCATTGAGAGCACTGTTAGTGAATTAAAGAGGAAGCTTTTTTCCCATCTAAGCTGATAGAGAGATGGAATAGTAGTAGTACAAGATGAAGAGTTAGATGTGTTTGAGAAATTACTATTCTCCTTGTATTCTTCTATAGGTAGTATAATGAACCTATTATTTAGCAGCTGGGGTGTATATATTACTGGTTATTTTATGCAAAATTCTGATAATTACTTAATTTACTATCTAGCTCCTCTTGTTCTATAAGCTTTAATTTTTGTACTATTTCAACATTCTTCAATATATTTAAGTCTTCTATTAATTACTCTCTTTGCTTAATGGCTAGCTGCTAAATATTCAGTCTTGCTAAGCAATTGTAGACTATATGGTTCAAATTCTCATAGTGGTAACATTCTTCAATAGGAGTGAGATAGGGTTTGTAGGCTATATTTATATCTATAGGAACACTTGGGAAAAGAGCTGTCAGTGTTTGACATAGAGCAATGATATGGTAGGAGACAGCTGTCTAAGAATAAAAAGAACTAAAGAATTTTATGGTGATTATAGATTGAAAGAGATTACTGAAGTTGACTGGAATACTTTATTTACTTGGGAAACTTGATCTATGTATTAAGCAGTATTTATATAGATCATTATTGTACTAGGTAAAAGAGTCTATGTTATCTGGTCTTTCTACTAGTAGGGTTACAATTTGATTCTAAATTGCTGATTGGAGCATGTGGTAGAACTTAACAACTATGGTACATGAGTTTGTATAGTCAGCTTCTAATATAAGAGACTAAAACTCATCTAAGTAGTTGGTTCTCTTCAGCTTATTAAGGACTTCTACAATGGTGTTAATAGGAAAGAATGTTTCTAGAAAAGTTACTCAAACTTGGGTTAAATGGTGATGGGAAAAGTATCTGTGGTAGACTTCTTACAGAAGATTTCTTCTGGTTATTTAGTAGCATAGCTACTTCTAAAGAAGGATAGTATTCAAAGAATTTTGTCTTGATTAGAAGCAAACTGTTCAGTGGATAAATAGATGTATAGAAAGTAAGAGCTCAAGAAGGCTTTTCTAGTCTATTGATTACTGCTAAAGTCTAGCAGGAGAAGTATATAGTATTCAGAGTATTGAGAGGAATTTTGAGGTGTGGAAGTATCAGTGGGTAAAAAGGGTCTTGTAATAGAGGAAGAGAAAATACTCATAGATATAAGAATAGGGTTAGGATTAAAAATGTGCAAATCTCAGAGTTAGTTCATGAGACTAGCTAGTATAGTGTTAGTATTGTGTTTTGAAGTATGCTAATGCTTGGCTACTTCTTATAAATGATGTTGTAAGAGCCCTAGAGCCATATCTATGTTGGTGGAGATTATGAAGTAGTTACTAAAAGCAAGCACCTATTAAGAGGTGAGAAAAGGTAAAGAAAGTAAAGAAGATTGAGATATGAGAATGAATAGTTCTCAACTACCAGACCAGTTGATGCTTTGAGGTACTAAAGAGAAGATTTTGTCTTGTTAAGACAACTAGACAAAGACCATAGTAATTTACCAGAGATTATAACTTCAAGGAGATCTTAAGTATATTTTAATATATGAAATAATAGAGCATACCTTTAAAGAGATTCTAAGAGAACAGAACAGAGTTTTTTAAAAGCAGTAGCTATCATAAGTATCTCTACAGTTTATACTAATTAAGTGGAATAGTTATAATATAAGCAGAGAATTATGGGGACTAGGTGGCCAGGAACCTTAGAAATGTTTGAAAGGTTGCTTAGATAGAAGATGATAGAATGCTGATAGGATTGGTGGTAGCAATTGTGACTCAGGATAGCAGTATCATGGGTATTTATTAGAATTCTTGTTGGTCATTGAATACTATGGGCTTTGTATGGGATTTAATTTGGATAACAAATACTATAAACTTTCAGGATGGCCTAAAGCTTATTGTACAAAAGTATTGGGTCTCTTTACAGAACTGAATGGACAGTGTATATCAATTTTAGAAAGCAGATAGTAAATAAGTAGATACCAGCTTAGTTAATGATCTCAAAAAGTTCTAGATATTTTTTCAACAGCTTTTTTGAGGGTTGTAAAATACAGAAGAATTAAGCTTTAACAAATACTTGTTGTCCTCAAAAGTTCTGGACTAGAAGTTTAGATTTATTAGTTGACTGTTAATACTATTGTTACACAGTGGATATTTCTATCTTTAGAATATTTTAAAGGTTATTGAGGTCTACAGTAAAGTTTAAAGTTATAGACATAGAAAAAAGCAATGTTATGTTCTGAATATATATATTAATACTTAAATAGTAGCATTTATTTGCAAAAAAAAGAGATACTAGTAGTATCACTTAGTGTATTGTTGTAAGTAAACTTTGTAAGTAGGAGATGGCCTGACTAATTATCTTGTTATCAGTTGCAGTAAACATAGAGATATTATTCCAACATCTAATTGGTACATTTTATCTAGCTATTCTTTTCTAGATAGTATTTAGAGATAAAATAATGATGGTATTTAATATTAAAATGAATATAGCTTATTTGGAGAGTTAATAGTAACCAGAATCATATTAAGACTAGATAGGAGAGAAATTTTTATAATAAAGTCTATAAATATTGAGTTTTACAGACACTCAGGGATTAAAAGTTGCTTGAGAGATCCATAGGACTTATAGTATTGTAGTTTGGACCTCATTTGCTTTCTGACTTCTAAATTAGACTTTAATATATCTAGGTGTACTTCTACATCTGTAATTGTTTGTACACAGATCAGCCTCTTGTATTTCATTTTCTAGTAACTCATCACTTAGACTTCTGGTTGTCTTATATTCTAGAAACTATCTCTATAATATCTCCTTAGTTATTTCCTATACTACTACTGTTTTAGTCATAGTTTTGACTACTGACTTAGTATAGAAGACCTAGTAGATACTTTGTGGTCTCCAGTCTAGAAATAAACTAAGAATTGTCTCTTACTCTCTCTGACTAAGAACTTACTTCTCACTTCTTGCTGACTATTCAAAGTTATAATCACACAACAAGTAGTGGGCACAATATATAAGTTGAGGCTAAGATTGTTATCAGAAGTTATGTTGTCCATTCAACAGATAAAACTTTCAAGCTTGATCTATACCATAGATACTTACTCAACCTTATAAATTTCCATGTCCATTTTCCAAATAAGTTTCTACACATGATCTAAATTCTCTTTTGTTATGACTGATTTCAGATATTTGCTCAAAGTGAGTTCTACTCTATTTTTTGTTCTCTTTCTTAATAACTAAGTATATTAATGGCATATGAGTTCTAATATTTTTTTTGTTTAAAATGTCTTGTGAAGATATAATCATGGTAGTACTGAAGAATATATGTATAGAGGTTATTTGCAAGTAGTACATATATTTATAAAGAAGTCTATATATATTTAAAGACTAGTATCCTATTAGGTTGTGGAAATGATCCTTAAGTATATTATCATGTACAACTATAAAATAGATATTGTCATATAGGCTATCAAGATCTACAATGGTAGCTATACAAAGAGAAGAGAAAATAAAGGTGGTTGTTTATAGAAATATTATAAGTTGACTGTAAGTGAAGATAGGATAAAGATTGAGTGGAGAGTAAGTAGATAGTTTCAATGGATAGTTTTTCTCCATCTTCCAGTTTGATCTACAAGTCATATAGATGGTATAGAGCCAGAGTTTTGACTCTGGTTTTGCTGAAAATGTCAGTGAACTCATGGTACTTAGATAGTATAGCAGATAGGTTAACCAAGTCATTGATAGCCTTGGCTAGTCTTTTGACTAGGTCTGTAAAGTAGAGCACAAGATAAAAAGTAGTTGATCTTGTTATCCATGATGCTCAGAGATATGCTTGTGCACCAATGATGGTAATATGAAGTTACTGAGGGAAAAGCTCAAATGCAAAAGTAGGAGAAGCAGGAGGATTAGATATAAACATAGGTTTTTCAAGAGATGGAGAAGCTAGAGATTTCTTGAAAAGATAAGGGTTTCTTTATAAGTTTGGTCAGAAAGTAATAGATTTAGTAGTCCAGTCAATTGACAGATTGTGTCAGATAAGCCAGTTGTATCTGAGTACTAATGAACAAGAGGAGTCAAGTAGGATGATATACATATTCAAGATTATCTGATCACTGGATGGAAAGATGATAGAATGGGATGCAGTTTTAAAAACAAGGTTGTTTGATGATTTATCAAATAGTTTGAGTTCTATAGGCAGTATTAGAGTAGTGAGAATATTATGCTTGTATGTAAATACAATGTTGATAAGACAGTATGTAAAGACAAAGTCAACAAGAGTGTGGAAAGAGAAGTTTTGAGAACATAGTCTGTTTTGCAAACTAGTGATAATATAAGGGTGAAAGTGAGAGAGTTCAGATTGGAAAAAGCAGTAGTATTGAGATAGATTGGACTCATAGTTGCACAGATAAGATTAATGTGGTCTATATTCTATATAGAGTCTATAGAACTGTATTCTCTATTCAGTCAGAGACTTTGTGGCTTTTCTTTTCATAATGTTAGGCATAGTTCACATTAGGGGTGAAAGTCTGTGAGATAGGCTCAGACATATGCAGACTCATAGAATGACCTTGGCTTCAGCTTATGTGCTGTGCTATTTGTCTGCCACATGGTCACAATTTCAGATAATAGAAAGAAGTCCAAGATGGGAGTGAGTGCTGATTTAGTATATTACTATTGAATACTGGAGATTGAGTTCAATAAGAGTTTGTCTTCATCAATTATCAGACTAGTGAATTACAGTGTAACTACTAGTCTTATATACAAGTTCCTACTATAGAAGATACTTGGGATTTCAGTAGTATAGCTCCTATTACCCTAAGTAGAGGTTTCAATGTTGAGATACTAATAAGGGTGACTCTGCCATGAAAGACTGAGTCAAATAGGAGTATCTCTATTATAAAAGACAGAATACTCAGATGGTTGCATTCTCACCACAAGGCATGTTGTGAGAAAGGTGGCTGCTATGGAAGACAGACTTTAATTGTTGACAAGAAATATACCATGGAGATGTGTTTTCCAAATGAGTGGACTTGGCATATGACACATAGTATATATATAGGTTATTATTAAAACATCTTTGCTTATTGGAGGTTAGCTTGCTATTACTCTTTAATCTTTTGAATATATTGATTCAAGAGGGAAATTTTGGGGGTTTCTCATTTTGGTAAGATAATAGGTACAGAAACTTAGAATAGATAAGTAGATGAGAAATTTTGAGTGCAGGTATGTTTCTTTTTTCTTCTTCAGTAACAGTTGTTAATAATCATAACTAGAAAGTATATTGCTTGGAAAAAGGTAGGTTTTCTCTCTTCTCTCATGTAGATAGGATCCTGAATCTAGTTAGGAAGTTTTCAATAGTACTAATAGCACAGAACATTATTTCTCTAGCTTAGCTGAGATATGTACTTTATAAATTCAATATTATAAGTTGTAATTTTCTCACTAAGCTTTATTTGTAAATTGTCAAATATAGTAACAGGTTTTCAATAGAATTAGGTAATCTGAAACAGTAGTAGAGTTCTTTTATGAACCACAACTAGTTCTGGAGCTAGTCTCAGTAGATTTTTTGTTTCTTCTAGTTTAAGCCAATTTCAAATCAGTTTTGTGTAGCTTTTATTAAATATGTTATACAAAATTTACTTTGGTAATATTTGTAGTAAACTGTGCAGAGTTTGTGTAAAAATGGAGTTGGTACTAAAATAGAAAGCTATTCAGCTTTTCTAATTCTGAGCTGCTAAAAATATTGGGTATTTGAGTTCTTGTTACAGAAAGTATGTGATTTGTTATAAGAGTTAGATTAGCTATGAGTTTTCTAAGAGTCTCAGCTAGAAAGTCAATAAATCAAGTAGGTTGCTAGGATAAGATAAATATTGGAGAAGATTAGGATTTCTCTGTTTCTAGTACATTAACTTAGTTAAAGTTATTATTGGCTAGAATAATTATGAGATACTTTTTGGAATCTTCTAAAAAAAAGTAAATTGGAGTTGATACTATTAGTCATCTTGAACAACAGAATAGAATAGCCATGTTGGCAAATTACTCACTTAGATGCTGAGCAGTTAGAATTTTGAAGAGAGATATAAAACTATAGTAGAAAAATACTATAGTTTTGGATAATAGATTAGGAAAGAATAGAAAGTACTAGTTTGTAATGATAGCTATATAGTCTGATAATATTGTTAGGAGTGATTCACACTCATTAGGAGATCTACAGATGTAATATAGAAGACAAATCAAATAGTAGAACTTAGTAAAAGTAGGTGTGGAAGTGAGTTAGAAGTAGAGTACTATATAGATAATAATCTTAGCTTTAACTAGAGAATATCATGCTTAGCTTAACTTTATTGTGAGGTTGTAGTATTTAAATGTAAGCTGAGAATGAGTATAACACTTAATCTAAGTTGATTATCAAATTAAGGAATTATATATAGTAGTTATAGTTCTCAAATATAGGAAGAAGTATTCTAATAATAAAGTATTGTGTATACCCTAGATTTGTTAAATATAATGGGAATTGTTAATTAGAACTTTATAAAATTATTGTGGAATAAAGAAGTATTTGTTCACAGAGTGATAGATAATTGGAATGGAGTATGATCTGTTCTGGAAGAGGACAGATGAGGTTAGTAGTATCTGTTTTAGATATTGGATGTGATCAGGCTAGTATGTAATAAGACTAAGATATTTCAGATAACTTCTATTTACTCTTGGATAAGTTTCATACTTAATCTGTTCTTTCTTGTATGATATTAGAAATATAGTATAAAGTATATATATATATAATACTAGCCAGATGTCAAAGCTAAGCTTAATATTACATACTTTTAGTATAACTGGTTTAGTGGCTAGTCTGTTTCTAAAATAAAATATCAGAAGTAAATTTTGGACTTAGACAAAGAAGTGTGATGTGATGTCACATAATATAAAGAAGTTTATAGAAGGTTTTGGAACAAATGATGTTATATAGCATAGTACTAGCATATTGGCCTTATGGAAAGCACATAGACTTTAGGATAGGTTAGTTGTAGTGTATACACAGACCACAGTCTATAGTATATAAAGTAGACTAGTTTATAATAGAAACTTCTTTGAGTTCTCTTGTATTACTCAATACAAGAGTATGTTTTTTGTCTTAACTTGAGACTAAAGTTATGACACATGATCAATTACAGACTCCCACTTGAAGTGAGTACTATACTGAACACTGATTTATAATAGAGAAGATGTCTAGAACAGAAAAGAGTTAAGTATTATCCATGACAAAAGACAGATCAGTATGTAACAGAATTCTCTAAAGCTTTGAAATGTTTTCTACATATTCACTAATTAACCTAATATTTAGAACTTCTGCCAGAGTCAAGGAAAAATAGTTTTACAATGCAAAACAGAAAGTTTAGAGCTTTGTTTCTAACTGTTTCTTAGCTTGGGATTTTCCACCTGAGCATGCCTGACTAATCTGCATACTATCCATTTTGTTGTTATCAAACATATGTTCTGTGTATGGCTCCATTCTCTCTCAAATCATCTTGCACAGCTAATGCCTGTTATAATAGATAGCCTGAGCGCCATAATCGCCGCATTTGAGACTTGGCCATTACTTCAGGTACATTTGCCATTAGTTTGAGATAATGACCAGGATCCTTGGTCCAGAGTGCCTTCACGAAGTCTGTGCTTGTTCTTCTTTGTCTTGGAAGATAAGCCAGCATATGACTGATCACC
>Ga0157358_1000605_pt1 | contig 15092 bp, 17 predicted proteins | sample AttcapACBM2_FD_111484 | JGI IMG/M metagenome (GOLD analysis project Ga0157358, IMG submission 111484) | Fungus gardens microbial communities from leaf cutter ant in Botucatu, State of São Paulo, Brazil - Atta capiguara ACBM2 | ecosystem: Host-associated > Fungi > Mycelium > Unclassified ...
AAGTTAGAATAATAGAAAGGATTGACCCAAGAACAGAAGGAAACATTAGGAAACTGCAAGGGGATTTCCTGCTACTACTGAATACTGTAGTGATTTCACCCTCATCTAGTTACTCATCAACCCCACTGGCTCCTACAGTCTCCCTCCCTGATTACTCATCAATCTTACTGAACCCCATAAGTACCCTGTTGACCTCTGCTTCTAATCTTTCCTCATATACCCACTGTAAATTCCCTCCATTCCTCTTCCAGTAGTGTTCTAGTCATTTCTATCAGGTATCCTGACCATTTAGCTATTATCATTCTTCCCTTATGTCAACACTGTTCTGCTGTTGGATTGGAATAGACTCTATTAGTATTTAGGATAGTCACTACCTTTAGAAGTTTCCATCCTGTTCTCTTAAGACTTCCTGGAGGTACACACTGCTTGTACTTATTCATTAGAACAATACACTTAGGACTCTCTGAAGTCATGATCTCCATAGTATCACTGTAGTCTTCACCAGTCACCCTAATAGAAATAGCAATAAACAATTCTTTGGTACAGTCAATAAGTAATTAAGAACCCCAGAAAAACTCAAAGCCAAAGTATCTGAAGATTTTGAAGGAGATCCTAACTAACAAATGTCAATATTTCAACAATTGAAGGATTACAAACAAACTAGAAAGGAATTGAATATGTTCTCAAAACTAAGAACAAAGACAAGTAAAATCAGTATTGTTATGCTGGAAAATGCTTTTCTACAAAAACAAGTAATTCCCTAAGGTTTTTTAGCATATAAGACCTTTTTGAAGACATTAGCAAAAGGAACTTACACTCCTAGATGATGCCTTAGGTCCTCTTGAGTAATAACAGTTGAGAGGTAGTATGGTAGCCATTAACCAAAATAGATCTCAAACAGAAGAGATCTCTGGGAACTTGGAATGCTACTTATGAACAACTAGCTATAAAATATGTGCACTTTTAGGCATCCTTCACTGAGTGACAAATGTTCAGATAGTCTAATAAGGTAGGAATGCATTATATTGGAATCCAGTAGAGTCTAGAATAGAGAAATGAAGTGAAGTGGCCATGAAGATAAAAAAAGAAAGAATAGACTGGGTTTTAGTAAGTAGAGATCAATTATTGGATTAAGATCAGGTTGTAGATGAAGAAGTGGCTCTATACTCTCAAGACCTCAAAAGCTATATTATGGTTTTGATCTCCATTCTCTAGTTATATTCTCTGTATTTTTAGACTAATATATAAGCTATAAGTAGAGAAGAGTAAAAGAGGAAATCTCTATCCAAATATCCCCACTCAAGACCAGTTTAAACTTCAATTTTATCAAGTGAGCATTGTTAGTACCTACTATCACTTTTGGATGAGTTTTGGAGAGTTCTAGCAGTCTGGGAAAGACTTGTGAGATGAGTATTAGTTGGTATTTTCAGTCATATGGTTTGACTTGAGAGGTGTCTTCAGAATACATCACCTGAGATGGATAATGTTGTTGGAGGCTCTTAAGGAGCTTTGCAATCTATTCACTAGATTTTCCAAAAGAGCTTGTTGCATAGTATAAAGTTCACTGTTTAAAAGTGTGTTAGCCAGAGAAAGTGTTTGCAAGTGGATGCTACTTGTATATTCCTTTTAATATTTCTCTTAACTTTATACTTTTGCTTTTATGAGAGCTCTTTTAAGGGTTTTATATGCTCTAATCTTATTCTATATTATCATTTCTATACCTTCTATCAATTTCTGATGCTGATATTGTTCCCTTTGAATTTTTTTAGCATGCAGTTCAAGGACTAGTGTTGCATAATTCTTGTGGTACCCTAGCATAATCTCTTTTCTACTTGACCCCTATCAGTGTCTCTATCTAGCTCCATAAAGTAACTGAATGTCTGATCAGATTAATCTGGAATAAAGCAGAGATAGAGCTCTACTATAGAAGACAATGTGTTTATAGAGTTTGATTGAGGATAATCCATTGTGAAGAACATTACTATTTGAAATTTGAACTTTGACACAACTACATACTAAAGAATCTAATGGAATATTGTTAGTGTAAGAATTTAGAAGAAATGTGAAAAAGAATAGATAAAGAAAATCTGCTCATAAATGTTTTTCTTTGCTATTACATCTCTAAAACAGTAAATTTTATGCTATGTAATGAGCTTCCTTGGAAAATCTAGTAAATAAATTGGAAAGTTTCTCAGGAGTCCACTATAACACTATTCATTTTAAACAATATATCCTGAAAATACTCCTTGAGTTAAATCTTATGACTAGTGATATCAACTGATACTCATAGAACTCTCTAAAACTTTTCCAAAAGTAATAAGATAATAGTACTAATATAACATACTCAAGAGACTAGAACTTAATTTCCATTCTTGAAACTGCCCAACTTAGTGTCAGAGTTTCAGACAGTGGACTCTAAATATTTTATTTTTGCTTCTCATTTTTCATTTTCATTTCTTTTATATTTGAGAGACTTAGGATTAGGGTTAATATGACATCATTATCACACTATCACATGGCAACATCACTGTTACTGTCACATGATCACATTTCATATGGAAGGGCATAGAAGGTTCTGGAAGGATGACATCATACAGTATATTTTACATATGTTGACCTTAAGGCAAATACATAGCTGTTTAAGGTAAGCTAGAAGTAGTTAGCATAGACCATGGAGTTTTAGTATATATAAAGGTAGACAATTCTGTACAGAGTTCTCTATTGAGTTCTCTTGTGTAACTCTATACAAGGTTTTGCTCATTGACCAACTCTAAGATCTCTAAGTCATAACACTTAGGGCTTTTTCTAACTTACTCTCTCATTATTCTCAACTGAGAGATAACACCATCTTTTAGTCAAGAAGAATCACTAGGCCCTAGGTGTAAGGGATATACTAGCTAAGCAGAGAAAGCTTGGCTGTTTTTCTTATACTAAAGCTCACTAGTACTTGGAAAACATATTATCTTTTGTAGATATGTTAGATAGTTTTTGTATAGTAGCTCCATACTGCTGGTCTACTTGTAATTAGCTCACACAGAAAAAAGATAGAGACTCTTATAGCATTATCTAGAGTAGGTATTTCCTTCTTAGAGATATTTGTATACAATTTTCTCAGAAAAGTAGTTAGTAGGTTAAGTAGTTAGTAGATAGTGTGAGGTGAACAAGAAAAGTACTGCTAGCACCTACTGAGATAACATCAAGTTCAGAATATAAATCAGAGGAGGAGACCAGCACCAGCTTTATCTTACTGTTAGAATCAAATATAGTAAACTTGTTCTTTTCCAGTTCTAGTTTCTTACTTAAAAGTCTTTTCTATTTTTTACTTGGATTTGTCTATCTCTTTTCTCTTTTCCTCTTTATCTCTTATTCTTAGAAGTTTCAGGAACTGTTGTGAAGCACTCTGCTTAGTAAGTGTATGGCCCATAATCAATAGTTCTAATTAGGTAGTCAATGTAAAATTTTCACATAGGTTAAACTCCTACTAATACTAGTTGTCTTCTATTGTTTCCCACTCATCTCCAGCTCTCTATTAAGATATATACCATATGTAAGTAGTTGCAAGTTGTCTACACTGTACCATGCTGCTGTGTACTCTATTCCTTCTAATAGAAACAAAGTGATGTGATAATATATGACAATTGTTATGCAAATTGTAAAGATCACAGTCATGGTCATAATGTTATATGACACAATAGAAGGATGACATCATACATCATAAAAGATATGATGCCTTTATTTTCATAGACTTATAACATTTAGGGTAGACTACATATAGGTATACATAAATCATGCATTAGATATATAAAGTAGACATACCTGTATTAAGAACCTTACTAACTTCTTTTGTATTAAACAATACTGGTTCCTTTTTTTAACTAAACTCTTAGTCTTAAGTTGTAATACATATTTCTTTATATCTCATCACCTCCTACAGCACTACCACAATCACCATCTTCTACACCAATCAATTTGTCTCTATTTTATTACAATATGAGTCAATATGATTTAGAACAAATAATCTGACAGTAACAAGAATAACTTGCAGCAATACAGGTATAAATCCAAATGCTGTTGGCAGCAGAAAGAGTAGCAGAAGTATAAGGAGGAGTGGCAGAAGAAGGTCCCTGACCCAACATAGGGTTAAATATAGAAGTGGTAAAACTACAAATATTCAACAGGAAGGCAGAGAAGGTTTTAGGGTTTCTAACAGTATATAGACTATACATAAGAGTGAAAATGAGAAAGGCATCAATAAAAAAACAAGTACAGTAAATATTATCATATGTGTAGGGGGGATTAGCAGATATTTGGAAGGAAAATATAATGGAAGACTTAAGAAGAGAATTTTTGAATTATGAAGTAGTAGGGGACTTTTTGGCAGATCTAAAGGAAGAATTTAGAGAAGGAGATGATAAGATAATGAAGGGGGTGGAATTAAAGAAAGTAGAATAAGGAAATAGAAGAATGGAAGAATTTGTGTAGGAATTCAGAAGAGTAGCAAGGAAAAGTAGCTACAAAGAAAGACTATTGGTAGAGGAGTTCAAAAGAGATATGAATGGGGTCATAAGGTAAAAACTAATGAAATCAGAATACTCCCAGGAGTATTGAGTAGTGGTATGAAAGAGCAACAAATTTAGACAGACATTAGAAAGAGAGTAGGTGAGAAGAAGAGAGATTGAGAAGAAGGAGAGAAATGAGAGCTCTGGCTCTAAGATTAAATATACTAGCAAATAATAGAAGAACACAAGAGTAACAATTGACTCAGCTCCAGATCTGGTCAAGAAGACAAGAGGTTCCTCAATAGTGGATGCTGGCAAGGCCTGCTCTAATGAAGGGAGTAGAGAGAATAAACACAGTTGTTATAAACCTAAATCAATAGGCAGAGTTCATGCCAAGGTGTGACCTATATGCAATAGAGGTAGACTATGATAGGAACTATCATAGTTGTGGGGTTTTTGGACACTTGACAAGAAATGGAGAGGAGAATCTAATAGTCCTCAATTAGATTCTAGCTACAATAGGTTTGCAATACTCTCTAGAGTAATAGAAAATAAATCCTGCTGCAATCTAAACAATAGGGACATGTTGAGAGAAGTTACAGTGAAGATAAGGCTTGAGAGAATTGACACACAGAAAGAAGTGACAGTGGAGGATTTACTGGACAGTGGTGCAACAAGATTGGTAATGGGTTTGGAGTTCACTCAAAAGCAGGGATTTAAGTTGAAGAAAAATAGAAAGACTGATATATGTAAGGAATATGGGTGGTTTTTTTAACAAGGAGGAACCTATTGAATATACAGTAGAAGTGAATATTTATTACTAGAGGTATAGGGAAAGAATAGAAATTAATGTGATTGGTGGTCAGAAGTGGAGTGTGATTTTGGAAATGCCATAGCTTGCTTGTCACAATTCTGAGATTGACTGGAGAACAGGAGAAGTGAGAATGACAGGGTGTTCAGAGGAATGTGAAAAATAGTAGAGGCCAAAACAGAGAAAACTGGAGTGGCAAAAACAAAAAAATGAAGAGAAGAAAGAGAAAGAGGGAAAGAAACAAAATAAGAAGGAGCAGAAGAAGAAGGAAGAAAAGAAAAAGAAGAAAAAGCAAAAAAGAAGAGGATGATAAAAGTAAAGAAGGTGGCAAAGGAATGGAAGATTTGAGATGAGGAGAAAGAAGTAGTAAAGTTAGAGAAAAAGGCTAAAAAAATTGGTTTCTCTAAGATTCCATAAATAGATCAATATCTTTGGAAAGAAAGCAAGCAAGAGAATACCAACAAGGATCATGCAATAGAAGTGAAGGAAGGATTTGTACTGAGGAAGGGAAAAGTATATCCACTGTCAAGGGAAGAGAGAGGAGAAATGTGTGAGTTCATTGAAGAACAATTTAGAAAGGGATATATCAGACCTTCAAAGTCACCTCAAACAGCACTAGTGTTTTTTGTAGGAAAAAAATATGATAAGAAATGAATAGTACAGGACTAGATATTTAAACAAATAGATGATTAAAAACAATTACCTTTTACCTTTGATTTTGGACATAGTAGAAAATATAGACATAAAACAATATTTACTAAATTACACCTATGATGAGGTATAATAATGTACAGATAAAGAAGAGAGACAAGTGGAAGGCAGCATTTATAACTATAAAATAGTTATTTGAACCTACAGTAATATTCTTTGGACTCATGAATTCTGCAGCAACATTTCAAATGATAATAAACAAGATCCTTTGGGATTTGATCAATACTAGAGAAGTAGTGAGCTTCATTGATGATGTTATTATAAGAACAGAGAAAGAAAAAGAACATGACAAGGCAGTAAAAGAAGTGGTGAAGCAGTTGACAAAGAATGACTTATATGTAAAACCAGAAAAATACAAGTGAAAAGTGAGAGAAGTGGGATTCTTGGGAGTGATAACTGGGCCAGAGAGAATTAAGATAAAAGAGAATATGAAAGGATTATTGGACTGGCTGACTCTAAAAGAAGTTAAAGACATACAGAAGTTTTTGGGACTGATAAACTACTATTGACAGTTTATTAAAGATTTTGTAGTGATAGCTAGACCATTACATAATATTGTAAAGAAGAATTAAAAGTGGGGATGGATAGAGAGGCAAGAGAAAGCATTTAAGCTGAAAGAGATTTACAAAAGAACCAGTATTAGCAGTACCAGACTTAGATAAAGAAAATGAGAATAGAATTAAATGTGTCAGATTATATAATGGGAGAAATGTTATCTATAGAGTATGAAGATAGAAAATAGAGACCTGTAGTGTATCTTTTAAAATCTATAAATGAGATAGAAAAGAATTACAAAATTCATGATAAGGAAATATTAGTGGTAATAAGAGAGTTGGAAAACTGGAGACATTTGTTAGAAGGTGCAAAGTTCAAGTTCAAGGTCTGGATAGATCACAAGAACTTAGAATATTTCATGAAAGCATAAAAGTTGGACTGAAGATAAGCTTTTTAGGCCTTATATCTGTCAAGATTCAAATTTACTTTGAAATGTGTTTCAGAAACAAAAATAGGAAAAGCAGATGGACTTAGTAGGAGACCAGACTAGAAAGTAGATATAGAAAAGAATAAAAAAAATCAGATATTAATTAAAGAACAATGGATTCATGACTTAGTAGAAGTAGATATATTAGAAAAAATAAAAATAGCTAGAGGAAAGAACAAGGAAGTAGTTAGAATAGTAAAGAAAATCAAGAAGATAGAAGTAAAATTATCAAGAAAAGACAAATGGCATATTGAAGGGGATTTAGTATTAAAGAAGAAGAAGGTTTATGTGCCAAAGGATAAGAAGTTAAGAGTAGAAATGATCTGGTTGCATCATGATGTACTGGTAGCAGGATATGGAGAAAGATGGAAAACAACAGAATTAATAATGAGGAATTACTCGTGGTTAGGAGTAATAAAGGATGTAGGAAAATATATAGATGTATGCAACATGTATTAGAGGATAAAGAATAGAATAGAGGTACTAGTAGGGAAGCTGAAGTTAAATGAGGTACTAGAGAAACTGTAGATAAGTTGTCCAAGATATTTTGTAGCAATAATAGAAGAAACATTGGCAAAAGGATTAGTAAGATTGTTTAGAGATAATGTGTAGAAGTTGCATGGGTTATTGAAGAGTGTGGTGTCAAATAAAATACCATAGTTTGCATTAGAATGTCATATGTCAAGTTCACCCATTTGGAAGATATTATTACAAACTTAAGACTTTAGAGCTAGCCAAAAGAAAGAACTTTGTATAGGATTGCCACAAGAGAACTCAATAGAGAGCTCTGTACAAGATTGTCTACTTTATATACTAAAACCTAATGGTCTGTGCTCTACTACTTTAGCTTACCCTAAATAACCATGTGTTTTCCTCAAGGTCAACATATATTATGCATACTATATAACATTATCCTTTCTAGATCCTTCTACAGTGTTCTATGTGTCATGTGATTTGTGACACTCAAGTCACGTGGTTTAACAGTAACCTGTGATATCATACTAATTCCTAACTCCAAAATAAAGTAAAAAGTAAAAGTAAAAGAGAAAATGAAAAACAAAAAATAAAGTCTACCATCTTTAATTCTGACAGATATATCCCCATGGCAATGCTGTCATTTCAATATCTATAAAACAAGCCTGTCTTCTGTGATAGCCACCCTTCTTGCAACATGTTCCTATAGTAGTGATGTAACAATCCAGATATACAGTCTTCTATGATGGGAATACTTCTATGAAACTCAGTCTTTTATGGCAGAGTTCTCCTATCTTACTTCTATCAGTGTTTTACCACTGAAACCTCTGCTTGGGGTGATATACTGAAACCCTGAGCATTTTCTATATTCCCAACTTGTATATAAAACTAGTAGTTATGTAATTTGCTAGTCTAATAATTAACAAAGATAACTCTTATTGAACTTAATACCCAGTGTTCAACAGTAATCTACCCAATCAGTACTCACTTCCATCTCAGACTTCATCTATTCCTCTAAAGTTACAACTATGTAGTAGACAAATGGCATAATACATAAGCTGAAGCCAAGGTCATTCTACAAGTCTACATCACCAAACTCTTTTTACAGAGTTACATACTCTGTGCATTTCCAAGCCAACTCTATGAACTTTCATCTCCTGGTGTGATCTATGTTAGGCACAGTACTAACAAAGGAGTTGAACAAAATGTTGGAAATTGAAATGAAGTTGTCTATATCATTTCATCTACAAACAGATAGTCAAATGAAAAGAATGAACTAAGAATTAGAATAATATTTACAGTTTTTTTGTTGATCATAAACAGAAGGATTGGCCTGAATGGTTAGCAATGGCTAAGTTTGCAGTGAACAACAAGATATATTCAGTAACTAAAATATCTCTGTTTATGGCAAATTATGGTAGAAAGTTGAGAATAGAGGCAGATATTAAAAGAAAAGACACTGGAGTATGCAGAAAATATGAAGAAAGTTCAGGAAAAAGCCAGAGCAGCATTAAGAAAGGTGCAGGAAGAGATGAAGCAACAAGCAGACAGAAGGAGAAAGAAGGTTGAGAAATGGAAGAAAGATAATAAGGTGATATTGACTTAGTGTTCAAGGAGCAACTAGTAAGGAAACTAGTAGACCAATATGTTAGTTTATATATCATTAACAATGTAGTTTCTACCAATGTAATCAAATTACATTTGCTCACTTCAATGAAGACTTATCTTGTAGTGAATATCAGTCAAGTAGTGTGATATAAAGAACAAGTAGAGAGACAAAAGGTAAAAAAGGAGTGGTAAAATACTTGGTAAGATAGAAGGTGTTTATAGCAGAACATAATATATAGAAAAGAAAAGAAGACTTGGAGAATGCAAAGAAAGTAGTGGCTGAATTTGAAGTAAGACTGAATGCAGAAGTAAGACAACAAGAGAAGTTGGATATAACAGAAGAAAGAGATTTTAGAAGAGGGAAATTACTAGGGAAATATACAGTAGAGATGTTATATAGTTGGGACAATGGAAAGTTTGAGAAGGAGTATTTGACCAGGTTGGAGAGAAACTGGTGAAAACAGAAGTCAGTTTCTTTGAAAAGAAAACCTTAAAGAGAAAGTAATATCATAGTTGAAGACAGTAGACTTGACTTTTTTCATTTTCCTTTTCTATTTTATTTTATTTTTCATTTTATTTTATTTTTTGGACTTAGTGTTAGGGTTTAGTGTGATGTCACACATCAGTCACATGTCACAAAGGACATTGTAGAAAGTTCTAAATTCTAAAACAAATGATATCATATAGTATGTATTACATATGGTCTTTAGAGTAGGCTGGGTTTAGTATAGCATGGACCAACAGTCTAGCATATATAAGATAGACAATTTTGTTCTTGGAACTCCATTGAGTTCTCTTGTATAATTCCTATACAAGATTCTTTTCTTACTTTAATACTTTGAGATTTGAATTATAATACTTTTCAAATAACATTCTAGATACTTCTACCCAGGTTTCTAACTATCTGTATGCTATTATTCTGATAGTTAGTATAAGGGACTTTGTCTTCAGTCAAAGTTTAAGCATTCAAACTCCACTGAACCCCATAGTGTTTCTATTTCCTAGTAGTCAATACTCCTTTATTCTTACTAAATCTCATAGTTTTTCTCAGACTAATACTCCTATTTCCTGGTTATGTCAGTATTTTTCCACCAGATTAGAATATATTCTAGTAGTATTTAGAATAGTTGTTGCCTTCAGAAGTTCTTATTTTGTTCTCTTAAGACTTTTTAGAGATGAGTGCTATTATACTTAGTATTAGAATTAAAGATAGTGGACTTGATTTATTTATTTTCACTTTTCTATTTTATTTTCATTCTTTTTATTTTATTTTCTTATTTTGAACTTAGGGCTGAGGTTAGTATGACATTACATATTATTATATATATTGATCTTAAGGCAAACATATACTCTTTAGGGTAGACTAGGTTGGTAGACTAGGTTAGTGCAGCACAGACCATGAGCCTAGTGTATATAAGGTAGACAGATTATACTTAGGAACTCTATTGAGTTCTCTTGTGTTATCCAATACAAGATCATTCTTTTACTCTTATACTTAAGCCTAAGTTTATAATACTTAGTCAAGCTGAATATACTCTTAGAACTTTCTAGAGATTATAAAAGTTTGTGAAATCTTGTAGGCCCTACTAGTTACTTGAATAGTTATCTTAGTATTATTTTACTAGATTATAATGAATTGTAGAGTATTTAGAATAGTAGCTACTTTTGGAAAATCTTATCCTATTCTTTTAAGTTTTTTCAAGAACAGGTTATATTTAATTATTGGCTATTCCAATATAACTTAGATTTTTCTAAAGATCTAAAATATTACAGACTCTATTCAGTTGCCCTAACAGTAGAATAAAATCTTCTTCTCTAGAATCTTAAACAAACTGATTAGTCTGGCAGTCTTAGATTGCCTACTCTTATATCTTAACCTTTCTTACTATTTCTTATCTCTTGACTAATGTTTGCTCCAAGCAACTATTTCATGATCCCAGTCAATACTGATAAAGCTCTGAAACTCCTCCAATACTATTTATAAGAAATATATAAGAGTTGAAGATGATAGACTTTATTTATTTTTCTTATTTTTATTTTATTTTCTTATTTTTAGACTTAAGGTTAGGAATTAGCATGATGTCATATGTGACTGTCACAACTGTCACACTATGACAAAATACGTTACACATTAAGCCATGTATCATAGTCATACAATTATATAATATCTAAAAGAGTATAAAAGATTCTAGAACAATAATATATGATGTAATAACATGTAATATACATGGTCTTTAGGGTAGGCTAAAACTTGTGTAGTAAGAACTATTAGTCTAGCATATATAAGATAAGATATATTGTACTAGAAACTCTATTGAGTTTTCTTGTATTAACTTTAATATAAGGTTTTTTTTTTTAAACTTTACTCTTAACTAGTGGTCAATATGACTACTAGTCATCTTTAGTATAAAAGCATAAAAAGGGCTACTTGCTCAGTATAAGTAGTTGTAGATATCAGTAATCAGACCTAGGTTGCTGACTAGACATTAATCATTGTTTGATTAGGTGGTGTCAAATAATATACTTGTTTTTTTTATATAAAAGTTTTGTGCTACAGTGTCTACTTGTGACTTATATATGTAGGAGAATGATAGGCATTCTTCAGACCTTATTTAGAATAAAATGTTCTTCTTTAGACAAAATTTTTTCAGTATAGTAGTTAATAGCTAAATAGTTAGTAGATAGTGTAAAATGAAACAAGAAGAGTACTTACTAGCACTTACCAAGATAGTATCATAAATAAGCCACTCACTGGTTGTGATACTTGAACTTAGTGGTGTTTCAGAGGTTCATTATAAGGAGATAATGATAATAGGTGATAAGTAGTATCAACAAGGATAATTCATATTGTTAAGTCTAAGATCTAGTCCTCAGACACAGAGGTATATATACAAAAGAGTAATAGTCCATGTGCAAGCTGTTGCCATCACATGATCAAAACTTGTACCTGATGGGAGCTGTCATCTGTCATAGCAGCTGTCAGGCTAATTTTAGAAGATAACTAATTATGTTACTACATTGATATGCTTGTATCTCTACCAATACTTATTGTTTTGAAATGTATCATATATTGTTGTGAACGGATTGATGAGCACTTTCCAATGCAAGTTTGATTGTGCAAATCCATTTAGCTGTTCATGAGATATTAGCAAACAAAGCTTTTATAGCTACTAATAGCTTGATATCTTAGTTATTTATTGCTACTTTTGTGCATCCCATATATATGCAGATAGCTCTCACTTGGGGCTTCTTAGCACAACTTATTTTTTGAAAATAAGTTTACTAGTTGTGGAGATACAAGCTGAATGAAGTTTGTGATACATATTGTATAATATTATTTGTTTTGGAATTTAAAACCTTCTACAATGTATTTTGTAATGTGTGATTGATGTGACTGTGACATGTGACTGATGTGTGACATTATGCTAAACCATAACTCTAAGTCTAAAAATAAAAATAAAAAACAAAAACAAAAAAAGTTAAGTCTACTGTCTTTAACTCTAATACTAAGTTTGGCTAAGGAGATAGGAGATATAATAGCAGGTGCTAGTAGGGCCTACTCTGATAGAAAAAGTAGAAAGAATAAATACAGTTGTGGTATACTCACAATAACAGCAGGTAAGTTTTGTGCCTAAGTAAGACCTATATGCTATAGATATAAATAGAGAAAGAAACTATTATAGTTGTGAAGGATTTGGTTATACCATAAGAAACTATAGAAATTGGGGAATTGTGGGATAAGAAGAAGACTTGAATATAGTGATGATAGTAATACTATGAACAATTTAAATAGGAAAGAGAGCTTAATAGTCTTTAATTAGGCTCTTGTAATTATAATAGATTTACAATACTCTCTAAATAAATTCTGCTACAATTTAAACAATAGGAACATGCTGATAAAAGTAACAGTGAAGATTGTGTTAGAAAGAATCAATATATAAGAAGGAGTAATAGTAAAAGCACTGTTGGACAGTAAGGAAATAAGGTTGGTTATGAGTTTAGAGTTTGCCAGAAAAAAGGAATTTAAATTGAAGAAAATAGAAAGACTAATATATGTGAGAAATGTGGATGATTTCTTTAACAAGAAGGGGCCTATCAAGAATATACTGGAGGTGAATATCTATTATTAGAGACATAGAGAGAGAACAAAGATTGATGTAATTAAAAATCAGAAGTAGAGTGTGATTTTAGGAATGTTGTGGCTTGTTCACTACAATCCTGAAATTGACTGGAGAATAGGAGATATAAAGATGACAAGGTGTCCAGAAGAGTATGGAAAATAGTAGAGACTGAAGCAGAAAAAGCTGGAGTGACAGAAGCAGAAAGAAGAAGTGAGGAAGCAAGAGAAGGAGAAAAAGAAAAGGAAAAAACCATAAAGGGAGAGAACAATGGAAGTAAAGAAGATAGTAGAGGAATTGAAGATTTGGGATGAGAAGGAGAAAGCAGCAAAATCTGAAAAAAACCAAGAAATTGGTTCCTTAAAGATTTCATAAGTAAACCTATATCTTTGGAAAGAAAGAAAGTAAGAGAATGCTAACAAAAAAAAGTGTGAGACCATGCAATTGAGGTGAAGAAAGAATTTGTGCTAAGAAAAGGGAAGGAATATCCTTTGTTCAGGGAAGAGAGAAGAGAAGTGTATAAGTTAATTGAAGAACAATTGAAAAAAGAGTATATTAGGCCCTTGAAATTGCCTCAAACAGCACTGGTATTTTTTGTAGGGAAGAAGGACAGTAAGAAGTATATGGTTCAGGACTATAGGTATTTAAATGAGTGAACTATCAAGAAATTTTACTCTTTGCCTCTTATTTTGAATATTGTAGAAAATATAGGTACAAAAAAAGTTTTTTTCATTTTGATTTTGATTTATTTTTCCATCTTGAACTTAGGATTAGGGTTAGAAGTGACATCATAATCATACTGTCACACATTAGTCACATCAGATGACATGGTCACAGTAATGGTTATCAAGAAGGATGATATCATAACAATGTATCTTACATATGTATCTTACACATGTTAGCCTTGAGGTGAATATATGGTCTTTAGAGTAGGCTAGAAAAGTAGTAGCACAGACCATCATCATTTAGTATATAAGGTAGACATTTCTGTACAGAATTCTCTATTGAGTTCTCTTATATAAACCCTATATAAGATTTTTTTCTTGATCCACTCTAAGATTTTGAGATCATAACAATGGGGGTATAATGATAAACAAATAAAGAAGGGAGATAAGTAGAAGATAATGTTTATGACTCCAGAAGAGTAGTTTGAATCTATAATTATGTTCTTTGGACTAACTAATTCTCTAGCAACATTCTAAATAATGATGAACAAGATTTTATAGAACTTGATCAATACTGGGAAAGTAGCAAGCTTCATTGACAATATAATTGTGGGGATGGAAGGAGAGAAAGAACATGATGAAGTGGTAGAGGAAGTAGTAAAAAGTTACTAGAAAATGACTTATAAAACTAGAAAAATGCAAATAGAAGGCTGGGAAAGTAGAATTTTTAGGAGTAGTGATTGGACTGGAAGAAATTAAGATGGTGAAGATAAAGGTGAAAGAAGTGCTGGATTGGCTGACTCTGAAGGAAGTCAAAGATATACAGAAGTTTTTGGGACTAGCTAATTATTATCAGCAGTTCATTAAAAATTTTGTGTTTATAGCCAAACTATTGCATAACTTAATAAAAAATGATTAGAAGTGGGATTGGACAAAGAGATAAGAGAAGGTATTCAAGTAGCTAAAAGAGAAATTCACAGAAGAACTGTTAGCAATACCAAATTTAGACAAAAAATGAGAATGGAAGTCAATGTGTCAGACTATGTAATGGGAGAGATTTTATCTATGGAATATGAGGATGGAAAATAGAGATCTCTCAAAATCTCTTAATGAGACAAAAAGAAACTATAAAATTCATGATAAGGGGATGTTGGCAGTCATTAGATGATTGGAAAACTGGAGATGTTTATTAGAGAGTGCAAAGTTCAATTTCAAGGTCTGGAT
>Ga0157358_1000606_pt1 | contig 15088 bp, 8 predicted proteins | sample AttcapACBM2_FD_111484 | JGI IMG/M metagenome (GOLD analysis project Ga0157358, IMG submission 111484) | Fungus gardens microbial communities from leaf cutter ant in Botucatu, State of São Paulo, Brazil - Atta capiguara ACBM2 | ecosystem: Host-associated > Fungi > Mycelium > Unclassified ...
CTCCATATCTTTGGTTGTGAAGCATATATATACCTCTCCAATGAAGTTTACAACAATAAACTTGTGCTGTGTTCTGAATTAATGATATTAATTAATTATAAGGATAATAGTTATTGCTTTATATGTTATGTACAAGAAAATGTCATTTTCTGTTCCACACATACCATCTTTGATGAGGAATTCTTTCCTTAATACACTATCTCTCATGCAAAAGAATATATGTTATATGATAAGTTATTAGTATTTGCTGGACCTTTTGATAAAGATAGACCTAGTCCACTATTCTACATACTCATATTCCCCCCATCCAAAACAATTCTCCTCCTTATTCCCTTTATCCTCTCATTCTTATAAGTCTCTATCTTCCTCATCTCCTCTAGTGTCTTAACAATTCTTACAACCTGCTCTACAAACACCACAAGAAAGCCCTAAATTAAAGAGATCTAAGTATCAAACTCAGATATTCTTTAGAAAAGGAAATATCTATGGAAAATGAGAACATCTTACTAATACATCTTACTAATACCCTGTGTAATCCTTTATAGCAACTAAGAGAGAGATTTTCCAACCCTAATATAGCATGTGATAGGCATAAAAATGCTTGTCAGGAATCATGAAGAATATATCAGAATATACAAAGATTCTCTGATAATCTGCTATCTAGAATAATAAGAATAAATAGAGTTGATTACCTATATAACTCATATAACATTGTTGAAATAAATGAGATTTCATATAATATCTAGTAGAAAGGCCAATATCTGATCATTATTGATGATAATAGGGGTAGAATAAACACTTGTTATATTCAATCCAGCCATATTCATCCTAAAATACAGATAAAATACTCTTCCTTATCTATACTCTCTGATTTCTTCTAGTGTAAATTATGTTTCACTATTCCACCTTGAATATTCTTACTAGACTCTTAACAACTCCATAGATCTTCATTCTAGACATCCAAGGGTTACTAGTAACTTGCTTAGTGTTAGGCATAGTTTACACTTAAAGATGAAAGTTTATAAAGTTAGCTCAGAAATATATAGAGTATAGAAACTCCATATGGACTTGTCAGAACAATCTTGGCCTCAACTTATATGCTATGCCTCCTGCAAGCCATGTGGTTGCAATTTCAGAGAATGGCCTTGTAAGGAGTTATAAGAAGAGGAGTAAAGTATATTGCTATTGACACTAGAGGTTTAGTGTCAACTTTAGTCAATTATCAAGCTAGCTATTACAAAGTAATCACCAGCCTTAAATACATAAAGTAGCAAAAGGAGTAATTAAAACAAATCTCTGAGTAAGTATTTCACACTAAATAGAAGTTCAGATTGGAAAGAAGAAAACTCTGTGCAAAGTCTGAGTAATTTTGTAGAGTTTGAAGGAGATAATTAGGTAATGGAAACAAATAAAGATGACTGTGGATTTTGACTCAAATAAAGCCAAATAATCATGGGGATTTGATATTATATTGAAGTCAGATATGTTTTAAAGTTTGGAATATGACACTTAGCAACCTCTATTTCTAGATAATGTTATATGCCAAGTCCACCCAACTAGAGTATACATTCCTGTGATGATACTACCTTATTAACATCTAATTTACAAGCCTATCTTTCTTATAACATGCCCTTATGGCAGTAATACAACAATCTGGAGATTCCATCTTCTATAATGGGAATACTCCTTTCTGACTCAGTCTTCTATGGCAGAGTCCTCTCTTCTGTTAGTGTCTCACTACTAAAACCTTTACTCAGGGCAATAGGGGCTATATTACTGAAACTCTGAACATCTCCTATAGTATATACTTGTATATAAGACTAGTAGTTACACTGTAATTTACTAGTCTAATAATCAACAAAGATAATCCTTATTGAACTCAATCTCCAGTGTTTAACAGTGATACACCAATTAGTACTTACTTCCATCTTAGACTTCTTCTTATCTGAAGTTGTAACCATATAGCAGATAGACAGCATAGTACATAAGCTGAAGCCAAGGTCATTTTACAAGTCTGCACATCTCCAAGCCAATCTTGCAGACTTTCACCCTTGGTATGAACTGTGCCTAACAAATAACTACCCTAAATATCATACTTAGTATATAGGCTAATTGTTATATTATAAAGCTTTATCCTGAAAATTGACTAAAACTATCACCAACTTCCAGTATTTATCAGAGTTAAAGACAATAGACTCTATTTATTTTATTTTATTTTCTTATTTCTATTTTATTTACCATTTATTTTCTTAATTTGAACTTAGATTAGAGATTAGCATGACATTATACATGACTGTCACAACTGTCACACATCAGGTCATATATGTTACAGTCACAAGTCATAGTCACATAATTACATAATATATAGAAGGATATAAAAGGTTCTAGAAGAATGATGTTATACTACATATCAATAGTATATAATACACATGGCTTTTAGGGTAGGCTAGAACTTATGTAGCACAGATTATTAGTCTAGCATATACAAGATAAATATATTATACTAGGAACTCTATTGAGTTCTCTTATGTTAATTCAATATAAGGTTTATTTTTTATCTTGACACTTTGAGACTTAAGTTGTCATAGTATTAGCAATGACATATCTTCCACCTTCTAGTAAACTTATCTATCAACATAACCTGATTATCTTTTCTGAAATATACAACCAGTGTGTTTCTACTAGTTGTAGTATACAAGCTAAAGCCAAAGGTCATTCTAACTCTGTATTCCATATACTCAGATAATATACAACTACCCATTTAAACTTCTGAGAGCCCATTATCAGATCTTAGATAAGATGTGAACTACATCTAATAATATTCTATTTTTTACAGATAAATCAACTGAGATAGCTATTACTAGCTACTTAGTATGTCTTGTAAAAGAAAAGGGAATAGAGCAAATTCACTTTCTCTTAGTATAACATGTAGTAGAGTCTTGTACAATTTCCAAAAACTTTGGAGATATCACTAAATTACTAGTTGATATTCAAAAAAAGTAGCTTTTAAGTTCTGTCTAGACAAGTTGAAATTACTTAAAGATAGAAATGTTTATGAAGTTGTGAATCTTTCTAAGAGATGGAAAGCAATCAAGAATTGCTTGGTATTCAACATTAAGTCTGATGGTTTTTACAAATCTTGACTTATTGCAAAAGAATTTTCTTAGGTTGAAGGAATTGACTTTGATAAACTATTCTCTTTAGTGTTTGCTATGAGATAGCATGCCTATTTCTGGCTATTACTATCCTTGAAGATTGAAATATCCATAGTATTGATATAAAAACTGCCTACTTCTTTTCTTTGCCAGATAGTCTAAAATCTTCAAGCTGCTCTATGTAGATTTTCTCATCCAGATCACTATAAAAGAAATTCTAGTAACTCCATAAAGTATTATAGTCTTAAATAAGCTAGTTTATCTTGGTGGTGGACTATGACTAAGTCAATATTAGCCTTAGAATTTAAGTGATTTTTTTTGTTCAACAATTTATTACATGGGGCACAAGGGCAGACTATGGTAGCTACATTGTAACTACATACAAAACAAGCAAACTACATGAAAAAAAAAACAGAAAAGGAAAAAAACTAAGAAATAAAGAAGAAACACAGAAAGAAAAAATAAAAGAAAAGAAGAATAAAAGAAAACCCAAAAGGGATGCAGTCAACCAGACTCAACTACTTAATTGCATTGTCAAATGCAAAAGCACTACTGTTGAATTCTAGAAAGAGGATGAAATAACTTAGAAAGTCTCTTCTTAGGTTTTAATATTTGTTAAACCTTTGACACTCATGGAGAATATGTCATCTCGACTTGATAAGGTAAGATCCACACAGACATTTGAATGCTTCTTTTGAGAAAAAGCACAGCCTATACTCACCTATTGGGGCATGGTTTATGATAGCTCTTGTTGCTCTTGCACATAATGAGTTGGAGTAACCTAAAAATTTCAGCCAGAAATCCCCATTAGTATACAAAGGCTCAATAGGATTGTTCTCATCATCAACAAGCTTTAGAGACTGCTGACCCTTCTGATCTAAAGCCTGGAACATTATTTTCCAGTTTCGAATAATATCATCACACTCTTTTTTCTTGCTAAAGTCCTACAATAATTTGCAGGAGAGCAGAGGTATTTGACGAAATTGTTTTGTGTCTCTGTCAACAGATTTAAAGAGAGACCAATCACAATGACTAAGACATCCCCAGAATTCAATCAAATTGTCATTGTTCATGATGAAAAACTTTCTAAATTCTTTGGAAATGACAGCCAAGTATACTTGAGAGGAATGGACAGAAGAGTCAAAGATGAGTCTTGCCATATGAATAGAGTCAGTAATGACAATGATTTTTGATATTCCTGGAATATTGGTAGCCTGATTAATGCCACATCCAATGGTAAAGAGCTCAGCTTCAGTAGATGTAATGTTAAATGTATGATGAACTATTTTGACAATGGGTTTGTCATGGACATGAATATAAGCAATAGAAGTGGCAATGTTGTTCTTGATGCCCACATTTGAGATGATGAGAGTATGCAAGTAAATCACTGATGCTGTGATAGCAATATTGTTGAGCTGGTTAGTGTGATCTTTGAGGTTGTTGTCTTTACATTTTATATGAGGGTGAAACAAAAAATGACTAGGAAAAGTGTTGATAAGATGAGAACCAGGAGAAAATTCTACATTTAAAGGGTCAAAAGAAGAAAATACTTCATTGAATCTATTGTCCATATCAATGATAGAGCCCTTGATGTTTTCTCTTTAATGATGGGTAAGAGAATCAAGAGGGGATGTTGAGTGAGATCATTAGAAGATCTTGATTCCAGAAGGGACTGCAAAATGTAATTGTGTGGGAGTGAATGTGCTCTTAATTGAGCTCAGCCACTAAGTTTACAGAGGTGAAGGTTGATGGGAATGAGGTCAGTAATGGCTTCAACCCCAAATAAAGGGGAGGTTCAGAATATGCCAAGGATCCAGATAGTGGCTCTTCATTGCATTTGGTTAAGAACTCTAAATAGATATGATAATAGGGCTCTGTTGTAAAACTATAGTTGATAATCATAGAGAGCAATGACTTGACAGTCAAGATCACTTTGTTGACATAGAAGTTAATGTGTTGATGGAATGAAATTTTTCTGTTAAAGATGAAACTGAGATACTTTCAAGTGTTTTTGGGCTTCAAAATTGGTCTGCTGATGTTTGATAAGTCAAAAGGTAGGGGATTGAAGACATCCTGAGCCCTGGAGAAATAGAAGGCCTCTGTCTTCCTATATTCTAATACAAGACCAAATTTATTCAAAATGGAAGAGACAATGTTATAACTACAAAAGAGAATGGAGTTTGAAACTGTCAAGGATTTACTCTGAGCAATGAATAAACCATCATCAACAAAAGAGAGGAAAGAAACTGGAATTTGAAGATTTTTTAAACGTTTTTCAAGAATGTGAAAAACATGTGAAATATATAAAGCAGACAAGATGGGGGAGAGGGCTGATCCTTGCCCCACACCAATGTCAACATTGAAAAATTGAGAAGATGAATTGTTCCAACTATACCATATTTTCCTACCTATTAAATAATTGGAGAAGAAATGAACAACTTTGATATGGCATTCTGCCTTTTTCAGGATGAGTGGAAGGAGTCAATAGTTGAGGGATAGAAAGAACTGGGCAATATTGAATGCCAGCATACTCATCATATTAGGATTTAAGTGATGTAAATCTAATGCTAATGTATACTATATTAATGAAAAGACTAAAAAGCCTGTTATAGTAATTATCTATAATGTTGATAATATCTACTTTATAGGTTTAAAAGATTCTCTGCTTCTCTTAGAGTTTCAGTGAAAATTCATGATGAAATGGAAATATTGCAACTTTGAAGAGATCAAAGAGTTTTTTGGAATGTATATAAGTTATAATTTCAAGAATCAAAAGATCTTTGTAAACTAATCTGAGTACTTAGACAAAGTTCTAGTATATTTTAACATGGCAACTAGTCTAACAAGTACTCTACTGCCATTGGACTATGTATTTAAACCTAATGATAAGTAGTGTAACCTTAGTTTCTATCAAAAGTACCAGCAATTGGTTAGATATCTAATATATCTGATAATTGGCTTGTGTTCTGATATAGGATTTGCTATAGTCAAGCTTGCTTAGCAGATGGCAAACTTCTTGGATAAACATTATTGAGCTGGATTGTACCTCTATAAATACTTGTTTAATACTTGCAAGTATTGGATAATTTATAATGGACTTAGTAATAAGTTTGTTATAACACACTCTAACTCAGACTGGGTACAAGATCCAAAACCTTATAAATCTGTGACTAGTTACTTTACCCTTATAGCTTGTAGAGTAATATTCTAGATAAGTCACCAACAAAAAACAATAGTTCTGTCTTCAACTGAGGCTGAGTATATAGCTTTTTTTAATTATGACTGTTAACTTATCTAGACAAGAAACTTTCTTAATGAGGTTGGTTTTAATGTTCTGACTTCTCATCTCTATAGTAATAATCTTGGTTTACTTTTCTAGAGATCTAATCCTATATAAGAGAAGTGCTCCAAAAATATTGATATTTACTATGTAAGAGATTTAATTAAGAACAAACAAATCAAACTATATTATATTGATAGGAAAAAGAATTTTGTTAATATATTAACTAAAAATCTTAGTCAAGTCTTATTCAGTCATTTCTATTTATCTCTTGGCTTGGAAATACTCTAAGCCTATATCATAGACTAACTTTTGAAACATCTGATATATCTGCTTCCTAATCTCCAAATAGAACTCTAACATATCTAGGTGTACTTTTACATTCATGATTGTTCACATATAGATCAGCCTCTTGTGTTTCATCTCCTGGTAACTTGTCATCTAGACTCCTAATTGTTTTATATCATAAACTGTTCTATAATATGTTATTTCCTATACTACTACTACCTTAGCTACAGTTCCAACTATAGACTCAGTATATAAGACCTAGTAGATATTCTGTAGTTCTCAGTCTGGAAATTAACTAAGACTCTGACTAAGCTTTATCTAAACTCCAACTAAGAATCCTCTTCTTGCTAAACCCCAAACCTTCAAAATTATGACCACATGACAAGTAGTAGGCACAACACATAAGTTGAGGCCAAGGTTGTTATTTAAGTTACATTGTCTATTTATAAATAAGCTTCCAAGCTTGATCCACAATCTGGATACTTACCTAATCTTACAAATTCCCATATCTATTTTCCAGATAAGTTTCTATACTTTATCCAACCTTTCCTATTGTAGCTGATCCTATATATCTGCCAAAGCAAATTATATTCCATCTTTTGTCTACCTTCTTAACAGCCTATTTGCTTATGCTCCTGTTACTTAATAGTTAATTTCTTAAGTAAGAAGAAATGCTGCAAAGCATTTAGCTTAGTAAGCATTTGTACTGCAATCAATAGTTTAACTAATTAGGTAGTTAATGTAAAAATTTTCATATAGCTTAACTTATACTATTATCTTGTCTTCTATTATTGCTCATACTCTCAAGCTTACTATTGCAGAACTTACTACTAGTAAGTGGTCATCAGTTGTCCACACTGCACCATACTGCTATGCACTCTATTCATTCAACATTTGATTTTTAGTCATTTACAGTTGTTTATAGGTTAGCCATTATCATACTCTTTTCAATACAGTCATTTACAGGTGTACACAGTTCACTGGGTAACTTCTGAGTTATTAGAGTGATTCCTAAGATTTTTAATATCTATTACTTGTTCTCTATACTCTAATTATAACATAGTTTGGTCACTAATAAACATTATCTTTCCAAATACTAGTTTGTAAAGATTTTGTAATATGTTGCTTATAAGAGACTAGCAGTTACAAGCAAATATACAAAGAAGATAACAATCTAGAATTATTCCAAACTTATTCTAATACATCATATGGTGGCTGTAAAAAAAGTAGTTGTCTATGTTAGAAGGAATAGAATACATAGCAGCATAGTACAGTATAGACAACTGGCAACCACTTACCTATAGTGTATACTTTAATGGAGAGCTGAAGAAGAGTGAGCAACAATGAAAGATAAGTAGTATTGGTAGGAGCTCAACCTATGCAAAATTTTTTATATCAACTACCTAATTAGGACTACTGATCATAAGCTATATACTTACTAAGTGGAATTCTTTGTAATACTCTCCCTCACTTAAGACATTAGCTATTAAGTAATAAAAGCAGAAGTGGATAAGCTTAGAGTATTCTTAAGCCAAGAAATGGATTGAAATGACTAAACAAGACTTGATTAAGGTTTCTGGTTAGAATATCAGCATAATTATTTTTTTCATCAATATGATATGGTTTAACTTGTTCATTCTCAATTAGATCTCTTATATAGTGATAGCAAATTTTAATATGTTTGGATCACTTCTCTTATATAGGGTTAGATCCCTAGAAAAGTGAGCCAAGATTATTGCTATAGATATAAGGGGTTGGAATATTAAAACTGACCTCATTTAAAAGGTTTCTTGTTTAGAAAAGCTAATAGTCACAATCAGAAAGAGCCATGTATTTAGCCTCAGTTGAAGACAAAACTACTGTCTTTTGCTGGCAGCTCATCTAAGATATTATTCTGCAAGTTATGAAAGTAAAGTAACCAGTCACAGATTTATATAATTCTGGATCTTGTGTGTTGTAAAAACTACTAGTCAAAACAACCAATAGACTACTAAAGCAAACTTGAAGACAAAGTATCTTGTGGGGATTACAAGAGAACTCAACAAGAAGTTCCTAATACATTCCTACACTATATACTATTAGTACAAGTCCTATCCTAAACTACATATATTGTCCATAAGTCCACCATACTGTTACTATAAGGCAAACATGCTGCAACCATGTCTTTGACATCATTGTTCCAGTTTCTTCTACCATATTTCAGACCTATGACATCACATCATGTATCTCTTTATTATCTACAAAGAAAAAGAAAATCAAAAGAAAATTAAAAAATAAAAAATCAAGAAAAATAGATAATAAAAAAAGAAAAGAAAATATCAGAGTTCAAGTATACCATGACATTGTGCCCAGTCTGAATCAGAGTGTTAATGCAACAACCACTAATCAAAACAATTAATAATGCACTCAATAGTTTTATAAAGCAAGAGTTTTGTAGGAATTACAAGAGAACTCATAGAAGTTCCTGATATATTTTTATTTTATATATACTATAAGTACATAGTCTGTGCTAGTAATAAATAGCTTTATCCTAATGTCTATATATTGGCCATGAGGTAAACATGCTATAAATATATCTTGACATTACTCTTCTAGTCCTTTCTTCTAAGTTATAGGCCTATGACATCATGTCATGTGACTATAGTCACATACCTCTTTATTGTTCAAGAAATAAAAGAAAAAGAAAAGAAAAGAAAAAGAGAAATCAAATCAAAGAAAATGGATAAAAGAAAAATAAAATAAAAATAAAATATAAGGGTTTAAGTAAGTGTGCTATAATAGACTCATTGCTGAGTCTATCATAAACTATCCAATACTTGCAAGTATTAAACAAAGATACAATCCTGCTTGATAATGTTTATTTGAGATATTTGCTATCTACTGTGCAAGTTTGACTATAGCAAATCCTATGTCAGAATATGAGCCAATCATTATATTAGAGATCCAACCATTTGCCAGTACTTTTGATGGAAATTGAAGTTACACTGTTTATTATTGAGTTCAAATATATAGCCTAATAATAGTAGAGTACTTGTTGGATTGGTTGTTATATTGAAGCATGCTAGAACCTTGTTCAAGTACTCAGATTTATTTTTTGTGTCAAAAAAACTAAACTTTTACAAAGATCTTTCAATCCTTGCAGTTATGACCTATGCACATCCCAAGAAACTCTTTGGTTTCTCTAAAATTATAGCATTCCCATTTTGTTATGAATTTTTGCTTCAACTCTAAGAGGAGCAGGGAATATTTTGAATCCATGAAGTAAATATCATTGACATAAACAATTGTTATAACAAGCTTTCTAGTCTCTTTATTAATAAAGTAATACATACTAACATTGGATTTATATTGCTTAAATCCTAGGACTAACATTGACTTAGTCATAGTCTGCCACCAAGATAAGCTAGCTTGTTTAAGACTATACAATGCTTTATGAAGTCACCAGACTTTTCTTTTTTTACCAGATAACCTAAAATCTTCAGGTTGCTTCATGTAGATTTTCTCATCCAGATCACCATAAAGATAGGCAGTTTTTATATCAATATTATGAATATCCCAATCTTCAAGAGTAGGAACAGCTAGAAATAAATGTTCTGTCTTATGACAGACAACTAGAGAGAATAACTCATTAAAGTTAATTCCTTCAACCTGAGAAAATCCTTATGTAACAAGTTGAGATCTGTAATGACCATTAGACTTGATGTTGAACATCCAGCAATTCTTGATCACTTTCCTTCCTTTAGAGAGGTTCACAACTTCATAGACATTTCTGTCTTTAAACAATTTCAGCTTCTCAAGGTAGAAATTAAGTTACTTCTTTTGAATGTTAGCTGGAAATCTAGTGACATCTCTAAGGTTTTTGGAGAGTGGGCAATACTCTGCTGCATATTGTACTAAGAGAAAGCAAATTTGCTCTACTCCCCCTTCTTTTGCAAGGTATACTAAGTAGCTAGTAATAGCTAGCTCAGCTGATTTACCTGCAAAAAGTAGAGTATTCATTCTACTCCTATTATTATCAACAATGATTGGACATTCATCTTTCCACTGGATATTATATGGGATTCCATTCATCTCAATGATGTTATCAAATGAGTTATATATGTAATCAACTCCATTTATTCTTACTGTCTTGGATAGTGGATTATCAGAAAATTGTTGTGTATTCTGATGAGCATTTTCATATCTATCACAAGCCATGTTGGGGTTAGAAAACCTTCTCCTTGGCTGCCATAAAGGATTCCACAGGGAATTAGTAGGATGTTCTCATTCTCTATAAATATTTCCTTTTCTAAAGGATATCTGAGTTTGACACTTAGATCTCCTCAATTCAAAACCTTCTTGTAATATCTACAAAGCAAATTGCAAAGGTTGTTGAGGGCTAAGTGGTTGTATCTCAACATTAGAGTCAACATCATCATCTTCTTCAATCTCCACTGTGGGCTTTTTAGACCCTGGAGTAGGTAAGAGAGGTGAAGACTTATAAGAAAGAGAAGGCAAAGAAGAACAAGTAGAAGGATTGTTTTGAATGGGAGGAATAGGTATGTGTGGAATAGGTACTGGAACAGGTCTATCTTTTCCAGAAGGGTTAGGCACTAATGACTCTGTCTCTGGACTTATTTTATTCAATAATCTATTGTATAATTTGTACTCTTTTGCATGGGAGTCAGTACATTTAGAAAACAGTTCCTTATCAAAGATGGCATGTATAGAGCAGAAAGTGATATTTCCTTGTGTATGGTACATAAAATGATAACCATTGTCTTTATACCCAATGAATATCATTAATTCAGAACATAATGCAAGTTTATTGGCACAAACTTCACTGGGGAGAAACACATAGGCTCCACAGCCAAAGATATAAAAATGCAATGTTTTAGGTTTATTACCCAAGAAAATCTCATGAGATATTTTCCACTTGAGATGCCTAATAGATGTGTGATTATATATATAAGCTGTAGCTACAATTGCAAACACCCACCAGAAATCTGGTAGGCATGCTTCAAGTTGCATTAACTGTGCCTTTTCAAGCAAGGTACAGTTCAATCATTCAGTACAACCATTCTGTTGGTGTACATGTGGAGTACTAGTCTTATGGATAATCTTTTGTTCTCTTAGAAAAAACTATAATTCTAACATTACATATTCTCTTTTATTGTCAGTGTGCAATCTCTTCATAAGATGGGAAGTAATATTTAACCACATCCAGAAAATTGACTTAATTGCTTCTATAGCTTCAGACTTTTTGTGCAGAAAAACAGTGTTGTAATAGGAGAAATAGTCATCAAGGAATATAATTATCTACTTGTACTTTGAATAAGACAAGGTGGGAAGCTCAAGGAGATCTGAGTAGATCAATCCTAGAGGCTCACTGAAGTGAACAGAGTTCTTAAGAAAACTGTATTGGTATATCTTTCCAAGAATACAACTATAGTAGACATATTTCTGTGTTAGAAAATGGATCTTCTTTATATTTTCAATATTGTCAAGAACTTGGTATATGGCTTTATCAGAAGTATATCCAAAACAATAATGCAAAGTCTCAAAGTCTAGGTGTCTTGTTATAAGACTCACAGGATTGGAGATATTATACTTGAGAATACAAGTTTTCATAATTTGAATGTTGCCTCAAAGGTTAGGAGTAGCTGATAGGACAGCATCACTAGACTTATTATAGAAAGTAGAACTACTTTTATTGTCTTTTACTCTCAATCCAGACTGAAGAATTTGTCTAGTAGAGAGAAGACATATCTGTATACTAGAAACATAATATACTGGCCATAGTTTTAATACAGCAACTTTAGTAGTTCTTTTCTCAGAATCAAATTTTATGTTCAATGTCACATACCATCTGTTATCTGCACATTTTCTACTCTTCCAGTACTAATCACATTCCATTCCAATCACCTATCAATCCAAGAACCAGATCTTATATACTTTAACAGTTTCATGGAGTTCTAAATAATATCTCTTATAGTGCTCAACAACTTAGAGTATGTACAGCAGTAGATTATTATTAAATTACCAATTCTATATTTAAGAACATAATCTACTATGTATCATTTTCCTTAGTTTGATTATCAACTTGAACTGTACTATATTCATACCCCTACTTGAACTCTTGTTATCCAAAATCCCAACCATGCAATGTATAAGCTAGGCACAACAACATCCATTGAAGCCAAGGTTGACCCATCTGTATAGCACTCTGCTCATATTTGTCCCAAAGTCTGTTCTTATCAAAATTCTCTTCTGAACTCTATCTTCTGTGCTATCATTGTGGATAAAATCAATGAGTGTAAATTACATCTAACATTCAATCAGAACAGTGCTAGAAGTGACTATAAATAATGGTGCTTTTAAGTTTACAGTCTCTACTTAATCATAATTACCCAGAGTTATATCAACAAAATCAGACTCAAATGAAGTAAAGTGAGCAGAGGTACCAGAATTCAAGAACTATTTATTCTTATAAAAGCTGCCATGAGGTGCTTTTTTACCCTTACATAAGAAACATAGTACCTTTTCACATTTAAAGGAATTCACAGTAATAGATAAAACAAATCTATTTTGACTTGAAACCATGCATGTATAATTAATTTCCTTTAAGACTACAAATTCCTCCATTATAGCTATTGTATTAGCACATGAGATTACATTGTCATATTTAAGGACAGTTTGCATAGATTGGGTAGACTGAATTTAGTGAACCATCAATCTATAAGGAAAGAGAGATATGGCAGTTATTATTATAGAGTCCTATATAAGGGAAATCAGGCTCAGCAATCTGAGAAGCAGAGTTCTGATCACTGGGAGTTTGAAGCATAACTATTTTCTAGCAGTCAGCAAAGACTAATATTGGACCAGGTGTTCCCATAAAAGTCTATAAATAAGTTCAAAGAGCCTCAGCATTAGACTGGCCATATTGATAAGTTATCTGGTAAAGTAAAATTAAGAACAGCTAGTGCTTGAGAGCCCAAGAAGTTCCTTCTAGTTACCTTATCCACATCAGTGGTCTGAGAAAGTGCCAAAGTATTCAGTATATCTTCAGCAGTGAAAACAGCCTTAGGATAAGTGATGAGAGCAAGAGTTGATTTAACACAGATCTCTTAGAAGGGATAGTCAGTAGAACCAGTAAGCTTGGGAAGAGTAGCAACAAAGTTAGCTATTGCTGTAGTGAATATAATCAGTATGAATTAGAAAGCAAATGCAGCCAGTTAGAACACAAATATTCAACCAGTAATAAGCTATTAGCACATGTAAGATACAAGAGAATCCTATAGGCATGGAGTGATTCAGAATTAGCTCAATCCATAACAGGCCTAGAAGTGACAAGGTGTCAGCTCACTAGTAGAGTTGGTCAAGTATTTCTCATTAATAGAAAGCAGTTTAAGAAAGTGCTAACTAGAGATCAAGGCAACTAGGGCCCATAGCCTGTTGAAAGAAACAGAATGCACAGTAGCATGGTACAGTGTGGACAACTGGCAACCATTTACCTGTGGTGTATACTTTGATGGAAAGCTGAGGAAGAGTGAGTAACAATAGAAGATGAGTAGTATTGGTAGGAGTTTAACCTATGCAAAAATTTTGATATCAACTACTGAATTAGGACTTACTGATCATGGGCCATATGCTTACTAAGTGGAATGCTTTGCAACAGTCTATAGGTAGTTATACAACTCTAGCATGTAAGTGTTAAGCATGGTTCTCACTTTGAGTGAAAGTCCATGATTAGTTGTACAAGAGAGAACAGATCAAGTAATAGTTATCAAAATGTCAGTGCTTTGTTACTCTATCCAGTACTGAGGCTGAGTATATAGTATGTGGTGGCTGTAGAGGCTGGTAAAGAGATCAAAATATTTTGGACATCCCCTCTCTTGTGTATTGATACTCTTTATTGACAACAAGTCTGGAATTGAAGTCATCAAGAATTCAAAGCACCATGGATATTAGACGTACAAACTCAGTCTCACGGAGATAGCATGAACGACTATTTTATTTGTACCTATTGAACATACAAACTAGTGTATGTAGTCAGTAATCTATGAAGATGATTCACTAGAATACGGGCTCACCTCAGTCTTACAGAGATAGCATGGACAACTGAGGTGTAGCCACCAATCAAAAAGGGTCCTTTTATACCTGAGAATGTAGGGTTTAATACTATATAGTTCTTCGTCATACTAGATGTCGACACGGCATGAAATTCAGCCGGTAAATGCAACGCAAGCGTGCTTTTGTGGTTGTGTGCCCAGAAGGGGAAAATACAAAAAAGGAAATGATAGATGAGAAAATAAAAATGGAAACAAAACTCGCCAACAATGTTCTTCCAGTAGTCGCACCTCTCCAACAATGGGCACAGATCTGC
>Ga0157358_1000607_pt1 | contig 15083 bp, 7 predicted proteins | sample AttcapACBM2_FD_111484 | JGI IMG/M metagenome (GOLD analysis project Ga0157358, IMG submission 111484) | Fungus gardens microbial communities from leaf cutter ant in Botucatu, State of São Paulo, Brazil - Atta capiguara ACBM2 | ecosystem: Host-associated > Fungi > Mycelium > Unclassified ...
GCGTCATTATCTTCCCTCCCGTCGTAGTTGCAGTCCTCGCACTGGTATGGTAGTGAAGTCCGACCTTGGAAAATCTCGGACAACCTACCACTTCTTTGATGTGGGAGCAGAAGTAAGCATCGCTAATCTCAATTGTCATCGCCATAGTCAGGGGACAGAAATTCCTTAAGCTGAACTCAGGCAGGAAAGACAAGTACAGTTGACATTGACAATCTGTTTATCAGGGTGGGAATGAATTTCGAAGGCATTCGTGACATTGTCAGCTGTTCTGAAGACATTAGATGTTCAAATCGATGATTGTCACACTCGTTACCCCCTATGCCGAAGCAGGCGGGCCTGGAGCAAGGCACAAATTGGAACTTATACTAGATATGCCAATAAGCTGCAATCAATTCTGAAAACACTATGCAAGGACAGTGCGACAGTGATGCACGGATAGAGCCAAATTCAGTTATAAACTGAACCTGCAGGTTCAGGTTTGTTGAAAGGAAACATACCGCAAGCATAGCTACAGAACCGAGGGCTACTTACCAATTATATCGGTAGGATGTGTAAAACTTTTAGTGGAGAACTTGTTGGAGCAAAGTAAGACAAGTGAATAAGCTCAAGGACAGTGAATTTACAGAAAAGTTGTTGTGACAGGTACTCAAATAATGATTGTTGCAGCTAGAAATGCAACTTACTTTTTATAGTACAAAACTACTTCAGTCTGAGGTGAGAATATGTGATGCAATTATATAGCATTATGTAAGTAATATAATGATATATTAGATGTAGTTCACACTTTAACAATTTGTTAGATGCAATTCACACCTTGTTATCTGAGATCCAGTAAGGCATCTCAGAAGTCCAAATATATTAGATATCTGAGAATGTGGAAAACAGGTTGGAATAATCTTTGGCTTCAGCTTGTATGCTGCACCTCTCTTTTTTATTACAAACTTTATTTAACTTGTATCTTTACAACTAGTGAACTAATTCTCACAAATCAAGTTGCACTGGAAAGCCCCAAATAAGAACTACTCATACATATATAGGATATACAACAGATTACTGAGATATCAGATCATTAGTAACTATAAGTTTCATTTACTATTATCTCAGAAACAGCTAGACAGATTTACACAATCAAACTTGTATTAGAAAGTGTTTATAGTGATATAATTAGTTGTTTTAAGTACAAACTAATCTATCTTATATATTACAGACTGTAGTCTGTATGCACACTATAAATACCCTACTAAAGTTCATATACACTCCATATATTACAACTCAAAGATCTTAGAGTTAATCAATGAATAAAACCTTGTATTAGGGTTAATACAAGAAAACTTGATAGAGTTCTTAGTACAAAGTTGTCTATCTTATATACTTTATTGGATGGTCTGTGCTACTACTGTACCTTACCTACCCTAAAGACCATATGTAAACCATAAGATCAACATATATTAAGCATATTATATAATATTATTGTTCTAAAAGGTTTTATTATATTCTATTATAACCACATAATCATTACTGTGACAATGTCATGGGCAGTTTGTAATAGTGTGACTATGATGTCACACTTAAACCCTAACCCTAAAATAAAAAGAAAGCAAAAAGCAAATATAAAATATAAAACAATAAAAAAGAAAAAGAAAATCAAGTCCAATGTTCACAACTCTGATACCATAAGGCTAACATGCTATTACTATACTATATAATATTATTTATTCCATAATTTTCTATGTCTTTCTCTGTGTTATGTAACCATATGTGACTATTCTATAACAGATATCATGCTTCTATCACACTTTGTGACTTGTATAACTATTATATGTGATCTTATATTATATTTTTTGCTCAAGTCCAAAATATTAAAAAATAAAAATAAAAAAATAAAAATAAAAAACAAGAAAATAGAATCAAGTCAAGTCTATTATTCATAATACTGACACTTAGAGGACATTCTTCAATTATCCTGCTATTTAAAAATACCATTTTTTTACTCTTAGAAGTAAGAATTATAAGCCTCTTTGGCTTAGCTACTCTAAGAGTAGTAGTTGGCTCTCTTATATTGGTCAGTTAGTTATATTAACAATGAGCTCTCTGTATTTTAGTCAATATTTAAGGTTATTCTACCTAGATTCTTAACTATCTAGTATAATAATTTTGAGGTTAGGTTAGTAGTATTCTGCTTAATATTCCATGTATAATATATGTCATAGGGTAATCACATAGGCTACAGTCACATGTCACATGATCATATAACATAGAGAAGATTGTAAAACAGATAATATTATGACTTAAGTTTTTACATAAAAATGAAAAATGACTTTTATATTGAGCAATATAAAAAAACTTAATCAAGTTCCAAGTATAAGATAGTCTACCCTATATACTACAGACTGTAGTCTGTGTGCACACTACAACTAACCTACCCTAAAGTATATGTGCTTTTCATAAGATTAACATATTGTTGCTATGCTATATAACATTATCTATTTTAGAACCTTCTGCATCCTTCTTTGTATCACATGATTGTGTTATTTGTGACTGCAACAAATGTCACACTTCTGTTATATGTGATGTCATCTCATACCCTTCATCTATATCTAAAATAAAGAAAAGTAAAAAGTAAAGGTAAAAAATAAAAATAAAATAGAAAGGAAATAAAATCAAAACCAAGTCTACTATTTACAACTTTGACAGATGATATCATACAGTATAGCAACAGCATTTTGGCCTTATAAAAATCACATGAACTTTAGGATAGGTTAGTTATAGTATATACATAAACTATAGTCTGTAGTATAAAGGTAGACTAATTATCTTGTACTTGGAACTTTATTGAGTTCTCTTGTATTACTTGATATAAGAGTTGTTTTTTGTCTTATCCTTTAAACCTAAGTCATAACACAAAGTTTCTTACCATTTAGCATAATTATTCTATGGTTATATTAGTAATATTCTGTCTGATATTCTATTTGATTAGTATAAACTCTTTAGGTATTTAAAGTAGTTTTTCCTCTAGGAAACTTCATCCTGTTCTCTTAGGATTCTTTAGAGGTAATTAATATATTCAATAGTCATGAACAATAGACTTAGGATTTCTCTGAAGATTATAAACTCCACATAACTCATAACTTGTAGAATTTGTCCAGTTATTCTAATACTAGTTGCATATTTCAGAGGATACACTTAGGAAAATTGGAAGATTATTTTATCTAAAAAATAGAGAGATGTGTCACTGCCAATACTAGAAGATAATTTTAGTTTTAGTTGATTTTTAGGATAAGAGTTATAATATAACTATTGGGCTTATATATTATATACTTTGTCTAAGATAGTATCTGGGAAAAAAGAGACTGCATCACTTCTTTCTTTCTTACTATTATCTCATATAGTAGCACCTAAAAGAATTTCAGCAAATGCATCTTTTCTCTTTAACTTAAGTATACTGTCAAACTTTCAAGAACTCTCAACAATATGACAATGAACATGAAGATCAATACTTCTAGAAGTCAGTCTGCTTTTTCTAACATTAACAGCCCTAGAGTTTCTTTAGTTTATTTAAAATTTTTCTCTTTGGTTTATGTGGAGTATGTTCAAGCTCTTGTAAATAATTCTTCTTAGGCTAATCAAGTTGAAATCAGTATATCTGAGGGATTAGCATTGTCTTATACAACTCCAAAGGTAGGAGAGAGTAACAATGCTAATGAGACTAAAGCTTTAGAGTCTGTGTTGGAATCTCATAGCACAAGTGCTGTAAACATATGTAACTCTCATAGTCTTGAATCATTTACTATTCCATATGCCATTAATTATCTTGCATATCCTTAACTGTAGGATAGAAGTTTTTACCTCATTTCTTTGTTTGAAGTCAATGATTACCTAGAAGATGATGTCAAAAACATTACTTGTTTACTTTATAAAATTGTGACCTTTATTAGGCAAAGGAAACTTGATAATAATATCACCAATAATATCCCACAAATTGTGGAATTTAGTCTCACTACCTGAAACTTCATCTTATCTATTTATGAATCTAGATGGAATAAGTTAAAAGCTAACAAGAATGGTAACTCTTTTAGGCAAAGTGTTGCATCTCAGTTCAAGGTTAAGTCTTTGGTGAACAATCCAATAAATCATCAAGATTTATCAAAACTATCTTCTCAAGTTAAGGTTTCAAAAGTTTCTCCTCTGATTCTTCCAAGGTCTAGTAAAAGTATTTTGGCTAAATTAAAATTCTTTAAGAAGAACCAGATATCAATGTTCTTAGTCAAACTCTTATATGCATAAGCTCCATCAATAAGATTAAAGATTTCTTTCTGAAACTGCTATCTAATAAAGTCTCAGAAATTTACAGAATCATTAACAAGTTAGTATAAAAAGATAAACTAAAATTGAACATGACTACTAAAAGATCTTTTAGAAAGCAAATCATTATTCTTATGAGCTCTAATAATGTGGAAAGGATTATGGCTAAAACTAGAATAACTATTGTGAATATCAACAGACTTTTGAAGGGTATTAAATCTGAAGTTTCTGTGAATTTTATTCAAGCAGATTGTAAAGGTCTTCTTCTTATTACTAACAAAGTGGCAGCTACTTCTGATCTAAATATTGTCAAAAAGTATCTGAAAGAACTAAATAATGTTGACAATAGCAAAATCATAAGCTCAAGGCTACCTCAATTGAAGTCTTATCTGAAAATTCTTGGAATTTCCTACTTTGCTAAAGACTCAAATTTTTCTATTACTTCAGACTCCATTAAGCATATTACTATTGAGCATATTATCAAATTGACTCACATTTTTAATGACATCATTCTTGTATCATGTCTTTATATTATCAAAGTATTTCTAAAATTGGACATAGTAGCTATCTGAGTGAACATCTGAGATTCCCAAAGTGGGCTTAACACAAAAATACTTATTAACAGATACTTTAATATTGGAAGCCATATCACAACTATTCACAGTACAAACATGAACACAGGAGTTCTCCAGTGCAAAAAATGCTGAAAGTAGGAATATACCACTTCTGTATGCCAAATTAATAGTGTTAAGTATCCAAAATGCAATGGTCTTTACAAGTTAGAACATCATAGAGACATAGCTTGGTACTATAAGCCTAACTTCAAGACAAATCCACTGAGATTGGAAATCCCAAGAGATGAACTGTGTCCATATATTCAAGTATGCTAATTGTAAAGGCAATCATCAGGCAAACAGTTATAGTTATTCTTTCTAGAAAAATATATTCAATTGGGAGTGTCATATGTCAAGTCCACCTATTCCAAAGATGTATTCCCATAGTGATGTTATCATTATAACATCTTTGAGACAAGCCCATCTTCCATAATAGCCATTCTTCTTATAACATGTCTCTATAACATTGATGCAACAACTCAGGTATCCAGTCTTCTATAACAGAGATACTTCTATAGAACTCAGTCTTCTATGGCAGAGTTCTCCTATATGATCACTGTTAGTATCTCATTATTGAAATCTTTGCTTGGGTAGTACATTAAAACCCTGAGTATCTTTTATATTTCTGACTTGTATATAAGACTAGTAGTTATACTGTAATTCACTAATCTGATAATCAATGAAGATAACTCCTGTTGAACTCAATTTCTGATATTCAATAGTGACATACCAAATTAGCACTTACTTCTATCTTGGACTTTATCCATTCATTTAAAATTGCTACCATGTGGCAGACAGATGACATAGCACATAAACAAGTCCACATTACCAAGCATATTGCATGGAGTTTCCATACTCTATATATTTCTAAGCCAATCCCATAGACTTTTACATTCTAGTGTGAACCATACTTGATAGTATTATCAGACTTCCAAGTCTGCTGTCATTTCTGAGCAGTTCTGTTTGCTAAATCCACTATTACAGTTTCATCTGCTAAAAATATTTTTCATGCTTCAAAGTCCAATGGATTTCTTCCACCATAACTCTTCAACCCACTGCTTAGAACATTTTTCAATATAATTTCATATTTTAGTGATAATCTCACTGGAGTATATTTACCAAACACCTCATAATGCTCAAGACATATCCACTAAAGAAACTGATCATCTCCAAGGTCTCTAACCTGTCTAGATAGTTTCACCTGTCTCTAGCCCTAGTATTGTTTCTGTGGACAATAATCCTAATTGGGAGGATGCTCCTACTACTAATTCAGCTACTAATAGATCTAATTCTATTACTTGCTCACAGTTAAAACTCCAATACAGCAATAATACTAATGAGCAATTAACTAACATACTTAGCCATATTGTAAACACATTTACTGCTAATCAAAATCCTGATCCTAATTCTAATTCAAGAAGAATTAAGGCCTGCATTTCCAATACTTTCAGCAGTACTGAGCCTGACAAGCTCAATAATTTCTTATTTCAATGTTGTTTTTATTTCTGTACTAATTCCATGTAATTCAACACAGATATTGTGAAAATTAACTTCACAATAACCTATCTCACTAGAGTCACCTAGGACTGGTTTGAAGTAGGCCTTAACTAGGAAGACTAGAGCATTCTACAAGACTGGCTCTCTAACTAAAACCTTTTTGTTGATAAATTACATCAGTACTTTGGTCTTTCAGATCCCATTGGTGAAGCAGTTACCATACTAGATGATCTCTGCATGAAGCCCAATGATAAGATCTTTACTTACAATATGGATTTCATGTGCTATGTCTCCCAATTAGATTGGAAGAATAGTATTCTGTGCTACCACTATTACCAAGAGCTTCCCAATCAGATTCAGAATCTTATTTTTATCTAGGAACAAGGTAAACTAAACTTGTTCTAGGATATATATGCTTTAGCAATGACCATTGATCACCACTACTAAGAAAATGACCATAAATGCCATTATGCTAGACAGACAGAAAAAGAGGCTTTTAAGTCTCACTTCTAAAAGCAAGATAAAGCTTCTTCTGCTAGTAATGCTATGACCTTTCAAAATAAAGCAAATACATCTTCAGTGGCTTCATCTGCCAAATTATTTTTTTCTAATGTATTATCTCCTGCTCTTAAGAAACAATCTAACTCTTCATATATAAACTTTTCTTCTAAGTTAGCCAATAATAGCAAGTTGACCAGTGATAAACACAAGAAGTATCTTAAATATAACCTATGTCTCTATTACAGTACAGGAGACTACAAGTTGGACTCATATTCCAAGAAGCAGACCACAGTCACTCCCAAAGGTCATAGTATTTCAGTAGCTACAAACTCTCTTGCAGCTGTTTCTGAGAAATCCTTGGAAAAATAAAGAGTAATCCCTAAAACTCTATACAGACTGAGTGCTATATTGAACTTCCTTGTGTAATCATGAGTTCCTTTTAACTCAATGCATCTATTCTTTCTGATCCTTACTCTCTCTTTGTCTCTCTTAATTCTTGGTTAGGATTATTTTAATAAAACTCTGTTTTGAGCTTTAGTTGATTCTAGGTTTACTCATTACTTTATAGACTCAAAATTCATGAATATTTACAATCTGAAGATATTCACAATCCTACTAGTTATTCTCTGCTTTGTTATAAGACGAGAAAGTGTGAACAAACTTTAGTGAGATATTTATAGATAGTTATATTATTAGTCTATGACAAGAGAGAGAAGGCACGTGACTAGGAAGTCACATGACATTATGTCATAGGGCCTAGAGTGGTCTAAAGCAGTCTAGAAGGATCGGGAAGAGTCTAGAGATAGAGTAATATCAAAGAATATGTTAACAGCATGGTTTCCTCATGGTATACACATGGTGCATGTATGGATGACGGAAATGAAGAGTAGGGTTTAGGGTATGACATCAGGGCACATATATATGGCATGCTAGCCTTAAGGTAGATGTTAGGTGAATGAGTAATAGGACATAAGGTAGATTAGTAATAGATATAAGGATAGGGTATAGACATTAGGGTAGGATGCACAGCAGATGCGTAGTCATAGCATGGACCATGAGAACTTTATATAAATAGTCAGTAGAATACTGTTGTGGTTCCCTGTCGAGTTCTCTTGTGAATTACACAACTCATGTTCTCTACTAGATATCTACCCTTGAGATTTATTGTTTGTGCTGCTATTGGACACTGGTCTAGTGGTTGCTACAACATGCTTGTCTGATGAACCATCAAACAACATCATCTCCAAAATTACTAACTTGCCTATAATTTTCTCCACTAGTGATTGTATAAATCTAGACTTCTATATTACTCTGTTTGATTCTTTCTGCTCTTTGATCCTTGGGTACAACTGGCTCACTCAACATAATCCACTGATTGACTAAGTAAATAGGTTGATAAACTTTCATTTATCTTTGTAGGAAAATCTTACTTCTTTTTGTATTGTGATCAATACACAATTGGCATCTCTGTTATCTCTTGATATCTCTCTGCAATAATTGGATTTCACAGTTTCTATACCTGTATCTGAGACCTCTATATCTATCTCTGAGTGACCTAACATTGCTATTATTGGTGCTGATGTATATTATAACTTCTAAGCTCTAGTAAGTTTTAACTTTGTTTTTGCTTTTTGGACATTTAGATCAACTCTGCAAAATTTGTAGAGGCTTCTAACCTTTCTAATATCTTTCCTGAGTATTTTTCTACTACCAAAGTATTGACCTAGAGACAAGCATGGTGGTCTGAGTATCTTTCTCAGTTCAACCTTGTCATTAGGTTCCATCTTGGTTGTCCTGGTACCAAACCAGATACTCTCACTAGATGGTGGAACATCTATCCTAAAGAGGGAAATACTAGCTACACCACAGTCAATTCTCACAACTTCTGCTCCAATCTTTACTTAAGAACAACTTGCAATCTCTAGACAAGCTACTATTCTCCTCTTTTCTTTTTTTTGTACAGCTATAGTTATTGATCTGAATACTCTATACTGAGACATTATTTTAACCTTTTCTAGTAACCCAACCACTACAAAAAATATCCTCACAGATGGCCAATGGTCTACAGACTCTAATAGTCTTCTCTATCTTAATAACAGAATTTATGTACCATCTGCTGGTAATCTTTGCACATACATTCTCTAGTATAATTGTAATCACATTCTAGCTGGCTATTTCAGTTAGAACAAAATACTGGAACTAGTTCACTATAGATATTCCTGGCCCAGCCTCCATGTGTTAGAGTTGTGAACAATGGACTTGGTTTCATTTTATTTTTCTTTATTTAAACATAGGTAAAGAAGATAAAATGTGTCTATTGAGTTCTCTTGTATTACTCAATACAAAAGTAGTCTTTTATCCTAACTCTTGGACCTAAGTCATAGTACCATGCTGATATACTTCTGTAAGTCCTGTATCACTTGTATATGATATAAACCATAATGTCACAAGCCTTATGAATCTCTCAAGTAACTCCTTATTTCTGGACAACTATGGAATTCTATTTCTATAGATTTTATCAAGAAACTCCTATTATTCTCTGAATTTGACACTATTCTAGTCATAGTTAACTGGCTTACTAAGCAGATAATCTTTATTCCTGCCCATGACACCATCACATCTGTGAACTTAGTATGTCTGTTCATTCTTTATATATTCTCTAAACATAGTATTTCTTCCCATATCACCTCTGACTGAGGTTCAGAATTTGTATTGAATTTTTTCCATTCTTTAGATACTGCTCTGGACATGTGACTTCACTTCACTTCAGAATATTACTCCAAAGATGATGGACAAACCAAATACACAAACCAGACTCTTGAGCAATATCTCCATATATACTATAATTATCAGCAAGACAATTGGTCTGAACTACTATCGCTTACAGAGTTCTTTTACAACAATGTTTCAAGTGCTACCATCAGTGTTTCTCTATTCTTCACTAATAAGCAATATTATCCAATCATTACTATTTACCTTGAACACAATATTGCTTTCTCCCAAGCCTGTAACTTTGCTATAGATCTTGATGAATTACAGAGTACTCTTAAAGCTGAGATCTCCACAGCTCAACAGTATTATCAGAAGTTCACTGATATGTAATGTTCCCCCACACACAATTTCAAAGTAGGTAATAAAGTCTTTGTCAAGGCTTAATTCTTCAGAACTACTTAGCCCTTAAAGAAGCTCTCCAAAAATACTTCAGACTCTACAAAATAATTTCTCAGCCTGGTATACTATTGTTCATTCTTTGTCTTCTAGAGTCAATACACTCTGTTCATTCAGTCTTCTATGTGTCTATGCTTGAATCCACTACATTTAATACTTTTCCCAAGAGAAAACAGCCAGTCTCTACACTGGTTATAATTAATGAGAAATCTAAGTATAAAATCTCTTAGATAGTGGACTCCAAAATTGATTACCAACAAACATGCAAGCTCCTATACAAGGTGATCTGGCTAGGATATAAATATATTAAAGACAAATCTGAGTAGATTCCCACATTTGAGCTCACTCATACTGCTGACTTGGTATCTGATTTCCATATCATATATCCCACCAAGCTCAGTCTACTTCCATTATCCTGATCATACTGGTGTATGTTATCCCCAATCTCTGCACACTTTCAACAGGAATTATGATTATTTTTCTTAGTATATTCTGTCTGTTTTTGACTTAACCTCAGCTTCTACACACTTTTCACAGGGTTTTTCTTTTTCTTTTCAAATTTTCAGACTTTAATTTCATTTCTATTCCCTAGTTATCTTATAATTTTCTTACTTGCATAGTTACAAACAGAAGAAAATATTTTATAAATCAGTATTCAAACAAAACAAAACCAGAATTCTAACAGGAAGCTAACAACAGAGTTCCTTCCAACACCTCTTTCTAACTTTTCTTGGGCTCTTCTTTAGACTTCTTCTCTTATCCATCTTCTTCTTTCTTTTCCTTATTGCTACTCTGCAAATTCTTTCTCAAACTCCATCTTCTACCAACTACAGCTCTAGTTCTTGCTAATTGGGCTATATTCCTCTCCTAGTCCTCTACCAATGTCCTAGTACTCTTTAACAAGATCTTAAAGTTCCTTTTCAATAGCACTTAATACCTTACTATAGATAAGGACTATTACTTGGAAAGTGGTGTTGAAGTAGGGGATGCACTGCTACTTAATAACAATGCACTTGGTACATGCAAGAGAACAACTATAAAGAAGAAGATTATTGGTAGATTAAAAGAAACAAAAATTATCTATACTCACCTAGAGTTGTGCACTAGGCAGTCTTGTCTGGCATGCACATATCTCTCACAAGGGTTATTACCTCCCATTTTGACTGTGGCATCCTATAGTACTTTCTCAGTTGCTTTTCTTTTGTTTTCTTAAAGAGCTATAGTTCTATCTCATCTTCTAAGGAGATGTTAACTATCTTCTTATATTTGGTCTCTACAATCTGGAGGTTTTCAGTGCCTGCCATAAGTGTGATGTCCTTAGCCAAAATCTTGTTCCAGAGTTTCTCTAAATACTCCAGCTGTTTTCTCTTCTCCTTCTTCTCTATATACTTTTTCTTTTCAGCCTCTTCCCATACTTTAGCCTTAGTAACTTTTCTTGTCTTTTGTGTAGCTTGCTCAATACAGTAAGCTTCTACCACCTCTTCTAGATGGGTCTAGAGCTTTTGCTTCTCTTTATGTTATCGCTGCATCCCTTGGTGCTATTGTTCAAGTATTTTGGCATTAGCTTGGGAAATATCTGAAAATAGAGGAAAAGATATAATAGTATAAGAAAAAGGCAAAATTTTTCTTCTTGTTTATATATTATTAATCTAGACACTATTACAGGATCTTTAGATGAACTCAATAAGACTTTGAAGGCTCAGTCTTAAAATAGAGATACTGTCATATATCAAGTTTATCTATTCTGAAGATATGTTTCTATAACAGTGTTATTATTACAACATCTCTAAGACAAGCATGTCTTCTATAACAGCCATTCTTCCTACAACACATCCCTGTAACAGTGATGCAACAACTGGGATATTTATTCTTCCATGATAGAGATACTCCTATCTGACCACTATTAGTGTCTCACTACTGAAATCTTTGCTCTGGTAGTATATTAAAATCCTAAGCATCTCTGATATCTCTGACTTGTATATAATACTAGTAGTTACACTGTAATTCACTGATCTGACAATCAATGAAGATAACTTCTGTTAAACTTGATCTCTGGTGTTCAATGGTGATACACCAAATCAGCACTTACTTCTATCTTAGACTTTATCCACTTATCTAAAATTGTAATCACATAGCAAACAAATAGCACAACATATAAACAAGTTTATATTACCAAGCTCATTGTACAGAGTTTCTATACTCTATACATTTCCAAGCTAACTCCACAGACTTTCACCTTCTGGTATGAACTATGCCTGACAAATATTAAAACTGACCTCATTGAGAAGGTTTCTTGTCTAGACAAGCTAATAACTACAATCAGAAAGAGCCATGTATTTAGCCTCAGTTAAAGACAGGAATACTATCTTTTGCTAGCAGCTTATCTAGGATATTATTCTGTGAGCTATAATATTATGACTTAGACTCTATATTGAGTAAAAGATACACTCTTGTATAGAGTAATACAAGAGAACTTGATAGAGTTCCTACTACAATCTAGTCTACCTTATATACCTTTTGGTGATGGTCTGTGCTAAGTTAACTCTAATCTACTCTAAAGATCATACTTTATCCATAGCCAACATATCTTTGCCATGTTGTATAACTTTATCTTGGTCCAGAACTTTCTATGCCCTTCTCTGTATCATGTGAGTGTGTGACTTTCATGACTGTGTCATATGACCTGTGATGGTGTCACACTTTGTCTTCTTCATCTTTTACTCTTCAATAAAAAAAATAAGAGAAAATAAAAGAGAAATGAAAGAAAATAAAATAGAAACTAAGTCTATCATCTTTAATTCTGACATATAGGAATAAAGTAACTAGTCACAGATTTACATAATTCTCAATCTTGTGCTTAGTCTAAATTAGAATATGCTACAACAGACTCAATAATGAGTCTGTTATAGACTATCTAATACTTGCAGAAATGTAATTCTGCTTAATAATGCTCATTTTCCATCTGTTGGGCAAATTTGATTATAGCAAATCCTATATCAGAACATAAGCCAATTATTAGATACATTAGAGATTCAACTATTTGGTAGTACTTTTGATGGAAATTAAGGTTACACTACTTGTTATTAGGTTTTAACACATAGCCTAATAGCAGTGGAGTACTTGTTGGATTAGTTGCTACATTGAAGCATGCTAGAACTTTGTTCAAGTACTCAGATTGTTATAACTTAAAACCAAAAAACAAGTTAAAAGAGGAATCTTATATTAGTTTAACACAAGAGAACTCAATAGAGTTTCAAGTACAAAATGTCTACCTTATATATACTGGACTGATGGTCTATGCTACACTAAACCTAGCCTATTCTAAAGAGCATATATACTACATACCATTGACATATGGTATAACATTATTGTTTCAGAACCTTTTATATTCTTCTGAGATATATGATTGTGTAACTGCCACATTATGCTTTTTTTAATTTTTTATATTCAGTAATTTATTATATAGGGTGTGATGGTGGTTGGTAGTAGCTACTTTGTAACCATATACATAGAGACAAACTACATGGAAAAGAAAATGAGAAAGAAAAGAAAAAAAAATAAAAGGCTGAAAAAGAAGAAGTAAAATGAAGTCTCTTTGTTATGTAATGCCTTCATGAAAAGAGAAAGTACTCAGGTTGAACTTTAAGAACACTATAACTTGACTAAGTGTATCCCTTATCAGATTCCAAAATGTATTAAACCTCCCATAATTGTGTAGAACATGACATCTTGTTTCAGTTGAATAAGACCTATATAGACAGCTAAAATCTTCTCTAGTGAAGAATCTTAGATAGTATTTACCAATTGGAGTGTAATTGGTAATAACTCTTATGACTCTAGCATATAACAAGTTTGAATGCCTGAAATACTTGATTTACAGATTTTCTTTTGTATATGAAGGTTCAATGGTATTGAGTTCATCATCTAATAAATCAAGGAATTGTTTTTTTTTGAGGTCAGATGCTTGGAAGGTTATCTGTCAATTTTTGATAATATCATTGCATTTATCTTTCTTGTTGAAGTCCTATAATGTCTTTGATAGAGATATGGGAATAAGATTAAATTTATTTGTATCATTATCAACTGCTACATATAAGGACCACTTAGTGTCACTAAGATAATCCTAAAACTCAATGATGTTAGATAGTTGTTTGTTGAAAAACAACCTGAGATACTTAAGAATGATAATAAACTGCTATTGATAGGAATGAACAGATGGATCAAAAATTTGATGTGCTGAGTGGATTGAGTCAGTGATAATGATGAAATAAGAGGCATTCATAATTTAAATGGCTTGGTTGATCTCACATTTTATAGTAAATAACTCTGCTTCAGTTATAGTGATATTGACAGCATGATAGATCATTTTCTTAATGGGACTGGAGTGAGAATGGACATGGGTGATGGATGTGACTATGTTGTTTCTGATGCTAGCATTAGAAACAATGATAATAGTATTGGTATTTGATAACTCTTCAAGAATGATATTGTCAAGCTTTCAAAGATGAGTAGTTTTGTTTTTCTTATCTTTATAGTTTACATGATAGAACAAATATTAACTAGTAAATTGATTAATTATTCTTTGGCCCAGGAGAAACTATTTATTTAGAGTATCAAATAAGGTGAAAATTCTATTGAGATGATTATTAGTGTCTACAATAGGACTCTTGATTTTTAGTTATTGTTTGAGAGTCATATATTACAAAGAAAGACAATGAGGATATGCATCATTTGTATGTCTGTTTTTAAGAAGAGATTTGATGGTGTGGTTTTGTGGAAGAGTCACTATTCTTAGTTGTTGTCTTTACCTAGTTATGTTACATTATGCTAATCTCTAATTTAAGTCCAAAAATAAGAAAATAAATTTGAAAATAAAATAAAATTGAAATGAAATGAAAATAATTAAATTTTGCTATCTTTGACTCTGACATAACCCCTTCAAAGTTTCTTCTCTAAAAAAACTGACTTTTATTTTTGCTAATTCTTCTCTAACTTCTTCAA
>Ga0157358_1000608_pt1 | contig 15076 bp, 20 predicted proteins | sample AttcapACBM2_FD_111484 | JGI IMG/M metagenome (GOLD analysis project Ga0157358, IMG submission 111484) | Fungus gardens microbial communities from leaf cutter ant in Botucatu, State of São Paulo, Brazil - Atta capiguara ACBM2 | ecosystem: Host-associated > Fungi > Mycelium > Unclassified ...
AATAAATACTTCTAGTTCTAATGGAAGACTGCATATATTAGGTAGAGTGCTCTATTTTGGACTTTATTCAGTATTTGAATATGTTTCTGTTTGTCTGTCCACCAGGTGGCACTAGTATAGGTGATAATAGGGAGAATACATATATGATAGAGGTGGTAGAGGTAGTAGTGTAAGCCCTGGAATATAAGTCTAGTAGATAGTGTAGCACTACAAGAATACTCTCTTAGTCTCAGTCTAGCTATTAATAAACCTTGCTTTTCCAATTACTGGTCTACAAGAGCTTCATAATATAAGACTAAGACTAACCTGACTCTTCTGATACTATATATACCAATATCTCTAACTCTCTAAAATAATACCCACTCAAGTCATCATCACTTTCCTTTATCTTTATGCTATTGTATGAACAGACCATTAAAAGTTACTAGAAAGCCTTCAACAAAGACCAAAAGGAAGCCATTACAGAAAGCATATAGGGAATATTCAAGACTATAAAGAAGAAACTGAAACCAAGGAATTAGCTAAGAGCAGAACTCTCAAAATATTTCAAAGAAAACTCTACTGAGGTAAGCAATTGGTACAGGAGGATGATCCTGTACTTCAACAACAAGGAAATTAGTAATAATTAGGAAAAAATTGAATTTACATTGGGGAAGATCAAGAGAGAAAAGAATGACCAAGCTTAGAAGTGGGCTGATACTACCATCAGAATCTTTCTACCTTTTTAGGAAGAAAGAAGATAATGGTTAGAAGAGAATGAGAAGCCTCTTAAAGAAGGAAATATTAAGAACTTTGTAAACAAATCTTTATTCTTGAACTAAAATCAGATAACTACTTATATAAAAAACTTTTTTATCACTACAGAATTCTAAGCCAATGCTATCAAGAATCTGAAAAGAGTAAAACAAGGCAGCTGAATGGTTGAGAACTACTAGCTAGATTTCTGTGCTTAAAAGAATTTAACTAGATACAACAAGATTATTCTAGTAAAGATATTCAGAAATAGATTGAATACTGATCTGGCTCACAAACTAGTAGAAATAGGAGGAAGAAATGAAGGCTTAACCTTAGAAAAGTAGTATCTCAAAGCAGCTGAGTTCAAGAGAGCAAGATGAGTAGCAAAAGATATCTTTGGAAGATAGATTATCAAGCTGTCAGAATTAGCATCTAGAATAGAAGAAAAGCCAGCCCAGAGGACTGAAGAACATGACTCACTAGTCAAGAACTCCAATTTGATAGATATTGATATGATAAAAAGGCAAGATATTTGTTTTAATTGCAAAGAAAAAAGAAAAATTATAGCTTGATATTCTAAACTAAGAAAGTTTATAAAGTACTTTGGAAAAAAGCTTGAGATGGAAAAGTCAGTAGACAAGATGATAAATGGAAAGCTAAGAGAATTTGTGAAGAGATAAATAGAGAATTTTGGGATTAACAAGAAGTAAGCACTCACTTACCTGTCAAAACCATAGAATCAAAGCTACAAATTAATAAACTAGTTGATGATGGGAGCTTGATTTATTTGAATACAAGATACTTTAGAAAAAGCAAAGAATACTCAGCAGAGTGGATAGTAAGAAGATCCAGACTCATTTTTCTTAAGAAGACAACTACTTAATAACTCTAGTCCAGAAACTGAATTGACTAATAGACTCAGATATTATTCTAGCTCTAAAGGCAATGGAAATTAAAAAACAGCAACTAAATGTCAAATTCTAGCCTACAACTCTTGATACTATAATGTTATGACTTAAAGCTCAAAGGTTTAAGCAATAAGACAACTCTTGTATTGAGTAACACAAGAGAACTTGATAGAGTTCCTAGTACAGAGTAGTCTACCTTATATACTAGTACCCATGGTCCGTGCTAACTACTGTGCACCTTACCCTAAATAACCATGAGTATAACATGAGGCCAGCATGTGTTGTCCATGCTGTATGATGTCACTTTGTTCCAGAACCTTCTACTTCTTTCTCTTATATCCCATGATCAGTCTTGTGATTACGCCATCAAGTTGTGACTGATGTGACAGCATGACTGATAACTCCTAACCTGAGTTGTTCTAAAAATAGAAAGATAAAAGAAAAGAAAAGAAAAATAAAATAAGAAATGAAAATGAAAATAAAAGTTAAATCCATCGTCAATGATCTTGACATATAAAAGAGTTCACTCTAATAGCATTAATTGATTCAGAATGTACAAATTTATATATAAACCAAACATTCATGGAAAAGAAGAAGATTAATACACAAAAATACAAGAATCTCATTCTATGCTACAATGCAGATGGTTCCCAAAATAAAGCTAGAACAATTATGGAATTTGTAAAAGTAAAACTTAATATAAGAGATCACTTGAAACAAATTTATCTAGTAGTGGTAAAACTAGGAAAGATAAGCCTGTTTCTAGAAGTCTTGAAGAAAACAAATAAGATAATGAAGTGGAGGACAGACAAATCTAGAGGAGAGGCCATTGAGTATAAAGAAGGGAACCTAGTATAAGTAGATAGCTCAAACATCAGTGCTGATCATTTAGCTAAAAAGCTAGCCTTCAAAAGAGCAGGATTATTTCTAGTGATCAAGAAGGTGGAATCCTCAGCATATGAGCTCCAAATTCCCAAAATGTGGAAGAATATACACCCAGTCATCAATGAATCTAAGCTGAAGCATTATCATAGACCAATCTGTAATATCTTGTCAAATAGCAAATGCAACCATTTGAGGAATTCATATGGAAGGACTGAGGTGAAATTATCAAGGGAGCCTTCTGATTATGTTAGGACTTCTATAACAGCCATCCAGATGCACTACAAGTCTTTATGATTTGTATTCCAGAAAGATTATACTGTGATGTTGCAAAGACATGACCTTAGAAGGGGGGTAATGTTCCAACTTGCACTCATGCATGTTCTAGTAGAGGGAGCCCATAACATGGGTCATATCAGAACTACATGATGATACTAACTAAGTCACAGCACATCACAAGGATATATGCTAGAAGCATAGGAAATATACTCAGTGTATACTATTCTCCTAATATACCACCATCAGGCAATCATAAAATAATGCAGAGCTTTAGAGAATCACCAACACAAGTGAACTCAAACCAGGCCAGCCCAGCAATCCATATATACACCATCTTCCCAAAGCAGTCCATAAAGTCTACTACTCCCATTATCTCCAAGGCTAAAAGACATAGGAGCTAGATATCAGATATAGACAGGTATGATTCCAATATAGCCAATGAGAATGTCAGCAAACAGGAACACATCAGAGTTAGATCTGACATGTTTGTTAGTCTTCTTACTACACTCAGAGCAACCCACAAGGAAACTCTGGATGTACAGAAACACATGGTGCTCTAAAAACTAAAATCTTGTAACACCTACAAAATACTCTCATGATGACTAAGAAATTGTTTATACTAACAGGCTAAAACTTTGTTGTGAATGACCACATTCCAGTTTATATAACTAATCTATATAAGACTATAACAGGCCAACAGAATCTTACTCCCACACACTAAGACTTCCCAATCTCAGAGGCTCTAAAATCCCTCACTGAAGAGGTCAAATGAATAGTGGCCAAAGTTGACCAACAACAACTATTCTGTAACTAACTCCCAAATCCATGCCTGAGTATAAGTATCCACAACCCAGAAAGTGCCCATACCAATTTCTATGCCAATGCTATTATAAGCCAAAAGACTAGTCTACCCAGGACTGCTAATCCTCAGCTCAAAGCCCTAACCAACCTAAACAAGACCCACCATCTAATATGTCTAGCTATTATTTTCAATTTTACCCCATCCTCTGACTTCAGAAGAGATGAAGCAACTACAGTCTAAGACATTAATGCATCTCTCATCTCCAAAAGCACCCTGCCTAATCTCAAAATCACAGCAATCAAATGGAATACCTAGGGAAACTGTATTACATTTACTAGAACCAACCAGACTACTGCTGCAATCCTCTTCTTCACCTCTGAACTCCCAAATGTCATAGTTCCAGACCACAATAGACAAGTTAGAGAAGACAAGAAGTAGTTCAAGATAGAAATCCAGAATACTAGAACAGGTGCATTCAACTACAATGGCTCAGGCATATATACTCTACAAATAATATACAAATATCTCTATGAAGTAAATCCTGAATATTTAGTTCTCAATATAGTTATGCTACTCTATTGGGTCCAACTAGAAAATAAACTAACCAACCAACTCTACTTCTCTGTCATCTTTGCAGTAAACTCCTTTAACCAATATGTTTATTTTCTCAAAACAGCTAAAACTATGGCTACATTTGGCAGACTAGCAACCACTTGTGAATGAATAGACCACCTACCTATCACCTAATACTACTACTGCTAGTGCCTTGACCACCATACCACAACTTGCTAACAACCACCTTGATGTAGGATCTGTGGTAAAGAACATAAGAAGTCATATCAATATAACTCTCTAGTCCTTATCACAGATAATACAGAAATGTAAGTCAACAAGGATGCAAGAGCCAACCAACTCACAAATCCATCATATATAAACTACAAGCATATGAGCTTTAAGGCCATAGACTATCCAAAAAAACTAGACATACTGTCTAGAACATCTCTGACATATAGGCAACCTACAAAACAAGACAAAGTCAAGGTCTAAACTTAAGAGTGCCAAACTGTTATCTCAGAACAACTCAGTCTCTGTTCTAATATCTTCCAACAATATCAACTGATATAGACTACTAATAGATACCGTGGTCTAGCAGATACCATCCCCTCAATTGAGAACATCCTTCAAAGTGCCCAATAAAGACACCTAAACAGGATAACTGAAGAAACTGCCTAACAAGCCCTAACAGATATACAAAAAACCCTTTCTAAATGAATAGTACACCTATCTCATCTCTCATCTCCCTATCACCAACCATCAAGATAATTCAACTTAATTGTAACAAGAAAGAGAGCATCATTCATGGTCTTCTCAATGCATACTTCAATAACACTAACCTTTTTTCTCCTCTAGGAACTATGGTAGGCCCAAATCTCACCCAATAGCACTAAAAGACCAGTGGATTACAGAACATGAACCCCAATCCTACCCACTACATCACAAAGTATAGATGACCTCCCACCACATATTATGGCTTACTTCTGACCTTGTCCTGGCATAAAAGTGGTGCTCTATTCAGATCTCATTCAAGACTGGGACATTCAAATCTTAAACATAATCCATCAAGGTAACATAACCACCACCATCATAGACTTATATAACAACCACAAACAACACAATAAATATGCTACTGCCCTCCTCCATACCATTTCTTTGTCCTATAACCAGCCAACAATTATCATAGGTAACTGGAATATATACTACCATCTATAGTCCTTCTTTTCAAATGTCAACTCCAATATGGATCTACTGTCAAATGCCCCTGGCCAACACACCTATATTTCTCATACTTCTCAAGGAACTCTCTTAGTTCTTGACCTCATCTTTGCAAATAGCCCAGCTACTCAACACACAATCCCATCTGATTGGACAATCAAACTAGAGCTTGCCTTTAACTCCAACTATCTAGCCATACAGTAGACTCTATTCAACAACATGACCCCCATCAGCAACTGCTACAGAAACAGGTATAATATGAAGGATACTGACAAAAATATATGGTTTACAACTTTTATGAAAATTATAGAACACCTCTAAGAGTCTCTGAATATGCTAATGGACACTAATAATCCTATTTCCACCACTGACCTTGAAAATGCAGTATCAGCCCCTTCAACAGCAATAATATATACTAATGAACAAGTGGTAAAGAAATATAACTCCATATTACAACTCAAAGACCTTAGAGCAAATCAGAGAGAAGAATCTTGTATTAGAGTTAACACAAGAGAACTTGATAGAGAACTCTGTACAAGATTGTCTACCTTATATACTAACCTACGATGGTCTATGCTACTACTTGTCTAGCCTACCCTAAATGACCATGTGTTCACCTTAAGATCAACATATATAATGCATGTTGTATAATGTTATCTTTCCAGAACCTTCTATACTCTTCTTTGTGACTTGTGACTATTACTGTAATCATGTCATCTGATGTGACTGATGTGTGACAGTGTGATCTTGACATCACTCTAACCCTAACTCTAGATTTAAAAAACAAAAAACAAAAAGAAAAGAGAATTTAAATAAAAAAGGTAGTGTCCAAGCTTTGTATATCTGACATTACCCCCTCTTCAAGGTTCCTACTTCTGGAGGAACTTGTTGGTTCATCCTTCCTTTGCTTATTTTCTCCCTTTTACCTTTTCCAATTTTTTTCCAACTTCTTTGAATATTTGTTCTCAAACTTTTCATCATCACATCTATACAACATTTTTGCCATATATTTTCCTGGTAACTCCTCCCTCCTAAAGTCTTTTTCTTCTGCAAGATCCAACTTCTCCTATCTTCTTACTTCTGCATTCATTCTCCCCTCAAACTCTGCCACTAATTCTTTTGTATTTTCCAAATCCTTCTCCCTTTCCCAACTATCATGCTCTGCTATAAACCCCTTCTATCACACTAAGTACTTCTCAACTCCCCTCACTTTTCTTTTATTCAAAATTTTTTCTACTTCCCATTCTTCTACTTCTTCTACTTCTACATGTTTTACTTCTTCTTTTCTTTGTCTCCCTACTTGATCCTTGTATTGTACTATCCAACTGACATTCACTACTGGATGAATTCTCATCGACATTGGCAGTTGTAACTTGACTACATTGGTAGAAACTACCTCATCAATAATATATGGACCTACATATCAGTCCACTAATTTCTTTGCCAGTCTTTTTTTGAATACCAGATCCTTTGTACTCAATATAACCCTATCTCCAACCTTTCATACTTCTGCTTTCTTCCTTTCTCTATCTGCTTGTCTCTTCATCTCTTCCTATGCCCTAACTAATGCTACCTCTGCCTCTTCTTGTACTTTTCTCATTCTTTCTGCAAACTCTGTTGTCTTCTCCATCTTTGTCAAATGTACCTTGTTATTAATTGCAAACTCTGCTGATGCTAACCATTCTGGCCAATTCTTTTGCCTATGATCAACAAAGAACCTCAGATACTGTTCCAGTTTCTGGTTCATTCTCTCTGTTTGCCCATCTGTTTGTGGGTGAAATGACATTGACAGCTTTGTTTCAATTTCTAACATACTATTCAACTTCTTCATCATCTCTGCTGCAAACTGTGGTCTTCTATCCAACACAATACTCTCTAGTAACCCATGCAATTTCCACATATTATCTCTAAACAGCCTCACTAATCCTTCCACTGATATCCCTTCTGTTATTGTCACAAAATGTGTCATTTTGGACAACCTATTGCAGACTACTAGAATCACATCTTTTCCAGCTACCAATGGTAACTTAGTAATAAAGTCTACTATCAGATGTATCCATGGCTTTTCCAGAACTTCACTCAACTTCAACTTCCCTGCTGGCACTTCTGTCCTATTCTTTATCCTCTGACACATATCACAACTCTCCACATATTTTTTTACATCCCTCATCACTCCTGGCCACCAGTAATTCCTTGTCACTAACTCTGTCATCTTCCACTTTCCTCTATGTCTGGCTACTGGTACATCATGATGTAACTGGATTATTTCTGCTCTCAATTCTTCATCCTTCAGCATATACACTTTTCTCTCTTTCAACACTAAATCTCCCTCTATTTGCCACTCTTCTCCTTACAACATCTTTACCTCTGCCTTCTACATCTCCTCTACTACTCTAACTACCTCTTTGTCCTTACCTCTTGCTTTTTTATTTTTTTTACTATATCTATTTCTGGTCCATCTATTACTACTTTATATAAATTACACAACCAACAATTCTTAATAAATACTTGATTATTATTATCATTTTCTACTCCTACTTTCCAGTCTGGTTGTCTACTAAGTCCATCTGCCTTTCCCATTTTTGTCCCTAGAACCTGTTTCAAGGTGAAGTCAAACCTTGACAAATACAATGCCCAACAAGTTTGTCTTTGGTTCAATTTCTGTACCTTCATGAAGTATTCCAAATTCTTATGGTCCATCCAAACCTCAAACTTATACTTGGCACCCTCTAATAAATGCCACCAATTTTCTAACCCTTATATCACTGCTAACATCTCCTTATCATAAATCTTATAATTTCTTTCAGTCTCATTTAGAGATTTTGAGAGGAATGCCACTGGTCTCCACTTTTTATTCTTATACTTTATAGATAAAACACCCCATAGCATAATCTGATGTATCTACTTCTATCCTCATTTTTTTGTTCAAGTCCAGTGCTACTAACGCTAGTTCTTTTGTAAAAAGTTTTTTCAACTTCTTAAATGCCTCCTCCTACCTATCTGTCCATTCCCACTTCTAATCCTTTTTGACAATATCATGCAATGATCTGGCTATAAATGCAAAGTCCTTGATAAATCAACAATAATAGTTTGCTAATTCTAAGAACTTCTGCATATTCTTGATACCCTTTGGTGTCAGCCAATCTAACACTTCTTTCACCTTCTTTTCTTCCATCTTTATTTCCTCTAGTCCTATTACCACTCCCAGGAACCTGACTTCTCTAACCTTCTACCTATACTTCTCTGGCTTTATGTACAAAATGTTCTCCACTAACCTCTTCACCACTTCTTCTACCAGCTCATTGTGTCACTCTTCTGTCTCTGTACCAATAATTACATCATCAATAAAGCTCACTACTTTCCCAGTGTTGATAAAGTCTTGCAGGATTTTGTTCATCATGGTCTGAAACATTGCTGGAGAATTGGTAAGTCCAAAGAACATTACCATTGGCTCAAACAACCCCTCTGGTGTAGTGATATAACCCTATTGCAAGTTCATCTTTGTAAATACTTTTTTTGTACCAATATTTTCTACTATGTCTGAAATCAGAGGTAAAAGATAATTGTTCTTTACTGTCCACTCATTTAAATATCTATAGTTCTGCACCATCCACTTCTTTCCATCTTTCTTGCCTACAAAAAATACTAGTGCTATTCGAGACAATTTTAAGGGTCTAATATATCCTTTTTTCAATTGTTCAGATATGAACTTGTACACCTCCTCTCACTCCTCCCTTGACAATGAATACACCTTCCCCTTTCTCAGCACAAATCCTTCCTTTGTATCTATTGTGTAACCCCACAGCTTCCTTATAGGCATCCATTCACTTGCCTTCTTGCCAAAGAAATGGATCCACTTATGGAATTTTGCTAGGACCAACTTCTTAGTCTCTTCCTCTAACTTTGCTGCTTTCTCCTCTTTATCCCAAATCTCCCATTCTTCTGCTACTTTCCTTATCTCCATCTTTCTTTTCTTCTTTTCTCTTTCTTCCCATTTTTTTCCTGCCTCTTCTTTCCTTTCTTCTTTCTTCTATTTCTGCCACCCTGACTTTCCCTACTTCAATCTCTACTACTTCCCATATTCTTCTGGACACCTCATCATCTTTACTTCTCCTGTTCTCTGGTCAATCTTAGGATTGTAGCAAGCTAGCCATAGCATTCCCAAGATCATGTTCCACTTCTGCCCCCCAATCACATCTATTCCTGTCCTCTCTCTATGTCTCTGATAATAAATATTCACTTCTACCATATTTTCAATTGGTCCCTCCTTATTGAATGTTCCATCCATATTTCTTACATATATTGGATTTTCAATCTTTTTTAATTTAAACCCCTGCTTTCTTACAAACTCTGAACTCATTACTAGCCCTGTTGTTCCACTATTCAGCAGTGCCTCCACTGTCACTCCTTCTTGTGTATCAATTCTTTCCAACCCAATCTTTACTATTACTTCTCTTAGCATGTCTCTATTGTCAAGATTGCAACAAGATGTATTGTCTATTGCTCTTGTGAGCATTTCAAACCTATTGTTACTGAAATCTAATCAAAGACTATTAGATTCCCTTTCCTATTTAAATTATTTTGTCCATTATTTCTTCCATTATTCTGCCTATATTCCAGTCTTCTTCCTTCCCCAATTCTGTTCCCTGTTCCCCTATTTCTGCAGTTTCTCATCAAATGTCCAAATCCTCTACAGTTATAGCAATTCCTGTTCTCTTGATCCACATCTATGGCATATGGGTTATGTTGAGCAAACTCTGCCTTCTGATTAGAGTGCATCATTACCATATTCATCCTCTCCACTCCTTCTATTGGAGCAGGTCCTGCTTGAATCCACTGTTGAGGCATTTCTTGCCTTCTTGGCCAAACTTGAAGTCATGGCAGTTGTTACTATTGTATCTCTCCATTGTTCTGCCTTGGAACTTGTTATACCTATTCTCATTGCCCCCTTAACCTCTCCTCTTCTCTCCTGCTTTCTCTCCAATTTCTATCTAAAGCAATTATTCTATTATACCACTGTTTAATTGAGCTTGGTAGCTATTCTGACTCCATGAGTCTTTAGTATATTGTTGTCAAAGATAAAAGCAGTAGACTTAACTTATTTTTATTTTTATTTTCCTTTTGATTTATTTTTCATTTTTCTATTTTTAGAACTTAGATTTAGGGTTAGAGTGACAAGATCATGCAGTCACATCAGATGATATAGTCACAGTAACAGTCACAAGTCACATAACTCATGGAAGGACGTAGAAAGTTCTGAAAAGATGATGTCATACAACATATACAACACATGGCTGTTTAGGGTAGGTTAGAAGTAGCTAGCATGGACTATGTGGATTTAGTATATAAGGTAAACTATCTTATACAGAGTTTTCTATCAAGTTCTCTTGTGTTAACCCTAATATAAGGTTTTTTCTCTTGATCAATTCTAAGGTCTTGAGTTTGTAACAATTGTGGTATTTATTCCCCTCTTAAATTCCTCTACTAGTAGTCTTCCCTCATATTTACTTCCTCTTGCTACTCTCCTAAACTCTTATACAAACTCCTTCATCATTTTTTCTTTCTGCTCTAGTCTTTTCAGCTTAGCTACTTTTATCAATTCTTTATCTCCTTCTTCAAATTTCTTTTTTATATCTGTTAAAAATTCCCCCACCATCTTATATTTTAGCAATCCTTCTTTCAAGTCCTCCAGTGTATTTTCCTTCTATACATTTGCCAACTCTCCCTGCACATATGATAATACTCACTGAATCAGTTCTTCCACCGCTGCTCCTCTCATCTTTATTCTAATGTATAGTTTGCATGTTATAATGAAACCTGAGACCTTTGATAGGGTTCCATCAAATATTTGTGGCCTTGCCACTTCTGTACTTTCTCCTCCTTCTGCTATTGCTTCTCTCTCTATTCTTCTTTTTGCTAAAGCTTGGAGTTGAGTCTACATTGCCACAAGCTGCTCCTGTTGTTGCTAGATAATAGCATGTAAGTCATGTTGACTCATTTTGTAAAAGGAAGGGAATATGGTTGATGGTAGTGATAATGATAGCAGTAGTAGTGTGAGTGGAGATGATATATACAGAGGAAGAGCAGAACCTGTGCTAGTTTTGCTTTCTAATTCATACTCTGAAGAAGAAATCTTGGTATGTGATAGCAGGCCCTTTTCTTGTCCTGCCCTACACATTTTACTGACTACTTCTTTTTTACTGACTACTAATGCTACACAATTTTGGTCTAAGAAAACCATTCTACTCTAAGTAATATTTTAAGAATGCCTGTTGTTCCTCTGCATAAACAAATCACAAGTGGATCTATAGCACAAGGCTGATACTGGAAAGATAGCTAATACATCCATACAAGGTAATATGTCTGAAATGCACCAGTGGACTTTGGTATATGCAAACGGCCAAGCTTTACCTGCTTAGCTAGTATATCTCTTGAGCCTAGAGTCTAGCTATATCTTCTTGACTAAAAGACAGTATTGTCCTTTGGTCAAGGATGGTAAAAGAGTAAGTTATGAGAGGGTCCTGTGTTAGATAGTCTCAAGAAAGGAAATTGAGTTTTAATGTTATAACTCAAAGACCTTAAAGCAGATCAAAGAGAAGAATCTTGTATTAGAATTGATACAAGAGAACTTGATAGAGAACTCTATACAGAGTTGTCTACCTTATATACTAACCTACAATGGTCTGTGCTACTACTTGTCTAGCCTACCCTAAATGACCATATATTTGTCTTAAGGTCAACATATGTAATGCACATTGTATAATGTCATCTTTCCAGAACCTTCTATACTCTTCTTTATGACTTTGTGACTTGTGACCATTACTGTGACAATGTCACCTGATGTGACTGGTGTGTGATAGTATGTTTTCTTGACACCACTTTAACTTTAACCCTAGATCCAAAAAATGGAAAAAAAAAGAAAAAAAAAAGAGAATTTAAATAAAAAAGCTAGCATTCAAGCTTTGTATATCTAACACTCCAGCCCAACAGCCAAACTATAGTGGAATAAGACCCTTACTAAAATAGCTGCCTATATCTAATAACTCTAAGAGCTTCAATGTGAACACTTTGAAACACATAGTTTTCGAGACCCAGATCTGGACAGAAATATAAAATAGATATGCAATCTTTTTAAGAGATAAGTTCAATATGCAAAGGAAATGTGGGCTAATGAAACTCTAGAAAAAGTAGTAGCAGACAAGATGTAGAAGCTTTACTAATAAACAACAGAACACAGAAACTATTCTATTCCAGTATTATCAAGAGAACTAGAACAGTCTCTTTCTATTTCTATTGAAGCTAACCTATTATGTAGATAAGATAACAAAATCCCCTTTGAGAAAGTCACTTATACAGAGGTTCAGAAAGCCTTCTCTTTATCAAGCTCAAATACAGCTACTGGCACTAGCCAGATTAACTATACCATACTCAAATGGGCCTGGCCACATGTGGAAAATAAGATAACCATGCTCATTCATCAATACCTTGCTGATAGATACTATTCTCTACAATAGCGAAAAGTGATCACAATAGCACTCAAGAAGCCCAACAAACCTAACTATACCCAACTTAGAGCATACCACCTCATTACACTCCTTGAGTATATGGGCAAGCTACTTGAGAAAGTAGTAGTCTGCAGACTGACTTATCTTACAGACCAATACAACCTTATCTTGGGTTCCTAATTCAGAGATAGAGCTAACTTCTCTACTTCAGATGCTATTTTCATCTTTGTACATAATAATTACAATTCATAGAACTATGGCCTAATGTTATGACTCAAAGACCTTAAAGCTGATCAATAGAACCTTGTATTAAAGTTAACACAAGAGAACTCAATAAAAAACTCTGTACAGGATTATTTACCTTATATACCAAAACCTTCTGGTCTATACTACTTACTACTTTAGCCTACCCTAAATGACCATGTGTTTGCCTTAAAGTTAACATATGTTAAACATGCTATATGACATTATCTTTCTAAAACCTTCTATATCTTTCTATTGCTACTACATGACTTGTGACTATTACTATAATTGTGTCCTGTAATATGTGACCTGTGTAACAGTTGTGACAATTATGTCACTCTAAACCCTAACCCCAGTTCCTAGAATAAAAACTAAAAGAAATAAAATGAAAAAAATGAAAAATAAAATGAAAAGAAAAGAAAATTAAATTAAAAGAAACTTGGATCCAAACTTCTTAAGTATGATACCTAGCCACTTCCACACTAACCTTTGATATCAAAGGTTATTTCAGCTTTGTCAACTATGAACATCTTCTCAATGAGATGAAAAAAACACCACATTTCCCTTGAACTAGTAAAGTAGACAGCAAACTTCCTCTCTGACCAAGAGAAAGCAATATATCTTAATAGTATCTGAGAAGGAATGAAACCAGTCAAAAATAGCATTCCACAAGAATCTCCTATCTCCCCTATCTTCATCTCTTTTTACTCAGTAGGCCTACTTGACATTTTTGAAATACCAACCAATCTTATCAAGATTTCAGAAAACCATACCTATAGCTACCCTACTCACATCTCCATTCTTATATATGTAGATGATGGGAAACTAACTGTCTCCTCTTATTAATTAGACACCAATAACTATATACTCACTAAGGCCTATTAATTGGTAAACTAATAGTTACACTCAGCTGAACTCTCTTCTAATAAGGATAAAAGAGAACTAATGCACTATACTTGGAGAAAAAGAGACAAAACATCACCTCACATCGGCCTCACCAACCATGATGGCACTACCTCTATAATATTAGTATATCAAAGATGAAAGTGGTGGACTTAACTTATTTTCATTTTCATTTCTATTTTTATTTTCCTTTTGATTTATTTTTTATTTTTCTATTTTTAGAACTTAGGGTTAGGATTAGAGTGACGAGATCATGCAGTCACATCAGATGACATGGTCACAGTAATGATCACAAGTCACATAACTCATAGAAGGACATAAAAGGTTCTGGAAAGATAATGTCATACAACATGTGCAACACATGTTGATCTTAAGACTAACACATGGCTGTTTAGGGTAGATTAGAAGTAGCTAGCATGAACCATGTGGATTTAGTATATAAGGTAAACTATCTTGTACAGAGTTTTCTATCAAGTTTTCTTATGTTAACCCTAATACAAGGTTCTTTCTTTTGACCAACTCTAAGGTCTTAAGTTTGTAACATATTAGGCTTAACAATCTGCTGGCTAGGGTTCACTTCAATTGCAAACTTCTTTACAACTACCATGTCATCAAAATAGCAGTGAAGGCTAAGAATACTGTTACATGTATCTCAATACTAGCAAATACTGTTTGGAGCTTATTATACTACTACCTCCACCACCTCTATCATATATGTATTCTCCCCATTATCACCTATACTAGTGCCACCTGGTGGACAGACAAACAGAAACATATTCAAATACTGAATAAAGTCCAAAATAGAGCACTCTACCTAATATGTGCAGTCTTCCATTAGAAATAGAAGCATTTATTTCCCCTCTCAGCCTATATCTGGACTTTCTTACCAGACATACTGCCATCTGCTTTAACAAACTTAGTACTAACAATCCTATTCTCCAATGACTATCTGATAACTGGTGTAATGGATAGAGCTTCTTAAATTCTTCTTTTTTTCCTACTAAACACAACTGCAGGTCCAAACCAACATAACTACAAAAAACAGC
>Ga0157358_1000609_pt1 | contig 15060 bp, 10 predicted proteins | sample AttcapACBM2_FD_111484 | JGI IMG/M metagenome (GOLD analysis project Ga0157358, IMG submission 111484) | Fungus gardens microbial communities from leaf cutter ant in Botucatu, State of São Paulo, Brazil - Atta capiguara ACBM2 | ecosystem: Host-associated > Fungi > Mycelium > Unclassified ...
CCTCAGACTTAACAACATCAATTATTCTTGTTGATACTACTCATCATTATCTCCTTATACTGAACCTCTAAAACACCACTAAGTTCAAGTATCACAACCAGTGAGTAGCTTATTTGTGATACAGAGGTTAGAAGAGTCTAGAGTGGTCTAGAAGAACTTAATGTCTAAAAGGATTAGGAGGAGTCTAGATAGAAGTTAGGGTTAGGAGTGATATTAGGGAACAACAGTTCCTCATGGTATACACATGGTGTACACATGTACAGTGGAGATTAAGAGTATGATATCAAGGCACATATATATGGCATGGTGGTCTTATGGTGGATGAGTAATAGAATATGAGGTGGACACATAAACATAAGGGCCAGTGGATATTGTTGTAGCATAGACTATGATATAGTAATATATATAGAGGAGCAATACAGTAAGGGCTCCTTGTTGAGTTCTCTTGTAATCCCCACTACTAGATAGTTTACTGAAAGCTTTGCTGAAGTAAGCATACTACAAGTGCTGTTCCGGTGAGTGATTGTTACAATAGTACTAAATGTAAGAAAATTTATCTTTATCAGAATCAAAGATAGTAAGCTTATTTATTTTCTATTAATGTCACACTCTTTCTTCTTTTACTAAGTCCAAAGTAAGAAATTATAAAAAAAATAAGAATATTTTAAATAAAAGAGGAGAATATATGTGTTAAGACTACAAGAAATGGACTTTAATTATTTTTATTTTTATTTTTATTTTATTTTTATTTATTCTATTTTTAGAACTTAGAGTTATGGTTAGTAACAACATCACTTGGTCACACATCAGTCACATTAGATAATATGGTAACAGTCACAGTCACAAATCATAGGACACATGAAAGAATATAAAATATTCTGGAAAAGATGATATCATATAATATGTGATATATATGTTGACCTTAAGACATACACATGGTCATTTAGGGTAGGCTAGAAATAGCTCATATGGACCATTAGATATTTGTATATAAGGTAGATAGTCTTATGTAGAGTTCTCTATTGAGTTTTCTTATATTAATCCTAACACAAGATTTACTTTCTTAACCAACTCTAAGATTTCGAATTTGTAATAATGTGATTATCACAAATGTTACAGTAATATAGCAAGATGTAACAATTATCATAGGTTGGTCACATATATCATAGTTATGGTCATAACACCCTATAATATATTAAAAGAGTGATATTATATAATGACTTCATATCTCTAGTATATGGTCTGTATATACTTACATCTAGCCTACTCTAAATACTATGAGTTATGTAGATAAAGTAGACATATCTATACTAAGAACTTTACTAAGTTCTTTTATACTAAACAATATAAGTTTTCTCTTTTGACTAAACACTTGATTTTAAATTATAACAGTCTTTGTATGAAATTCAAGTGTTTAAACTTTGCCTATGGTCCTTCTAAATCCTGCAAAGTTCTTATTTTCTATTAACCAGTACTCTCTGAAACTTACTGAACTCTGTAGAGCTGTTTAAGCTAACATTATTGCTTCTTTGTTACTAAATCTTGCTTAATATTGTCTAATATCTAGATACTTGGGTATTACTACTATAAGATTTTTTTTCTTAGTTAATCTTTCAAATACTTTTATCAGAGTTTTTAACTATCTGGTCACTATTATTCTTTTATTATATCAGTATTGCTTTACTAGATTAGAATATACTTGAGTAGTATTCAAGATAGTTGTTGTTCTTAATAATTCTTATTCTATTCTCTTAAGAAGATGAACACTACTTATATTTTATTGATTCAATTATTAACTACTATACAAAATTCTATTTGTTTATAGTATTACTAATACTGTCCAAGTTTATGAGTTCTAATATCAAGATTGTTGACGGTAGACTTCATTTTTATTTTCTCTTTTACTTTATGTTATTTTAATTTTAATTTTAATTTTAATTTTCTATTTTTAGAACAACTCGGGCTAGGGTTTATCAGTCATGCTGTCACATCAGTCACAAGTTGATGGCATAGTCACAAGACTGATCACGGGACTTGAGAGAATGGAATAGAAGGTTCTGGAATAAAGTGATGTCATACAACATGGACAACACATGTTGGCCTCATGTCATACACATGGTTGTTTAGGGTAGGATGTACAGTAATGAGTATGAACCATCAGTAGTAGTATATAAGGTAGACTAGTTTGTAAAGAGATCTCTATCGAGTTCTCTTATGTTACTCAATACAAGAGTTGTTCTTTTATCCCACTCTAAGGATTTAAGATTATAACATCTAACTGTTGATGAACTTTAATATTCTTTAATGTATTCAAATATTACAAACTTAAGACTTTAGAAGGAGATTGAACAAAAGAATCTTGTACAGAGATTATATAAGAAAACTCAATAGAATCATAAGTATAACTTAAGACACAAGTATTTATAGTCAAAAGTATAACCTTAGATTAGATTAATCACAAGAGAACTAGATAGAGTTCCTAGTACAAAGTTGTTTATCTTATATACTCTACTAGATGGTCTGTGCTACTACTGTATCTAACCTATTCTAAAAACCATGTATAAACCATAAGATTAGCATGTGTTAAGTATATTATATGACATCATTATTCTAGGATGTTCTATTATGTTCTATTATGACCACATGATTGTGTGACAGTTGTGATCATGATATTATGCTAAACCTCTAATTCTAAATAAGAACAAAAGTGAAATAAAAAGAAAAAGAAAAAAAAGAAAAAAGAGAAATAAAATATAATCTGATGTTCATAACTCTGACACTTAGCCTACCCTAAAAAATCATATATTATTCCTAAGGTCAATATGTATAATACATGTTATATAACATCATTTTATTCCAAGACTTTTTATGATGTTTTATATAACATATAATTGTGTGATGTTATACTAATCTTTAATTCTAAGTCTGAAAAATAAAATAAAACAAAACAAAACAAAAATCAGAAAAAAATAAAAAATGTTAAGTCTACCATTTTCAACTCTAATATCAGATTCTTTATAAGTTCTTTCTATTGCTTAGCAGTTAATTACTAAATATACAATCTTACTAGATATTTATAGACTACATAATTTAAATTTTCACAATAGTAATACTTTCTAGTTAGTATAGAATAGAGTTTTTAAGTAGTATCTATATTTATAAAGATATACAAAGAAAATATCAGTATAGGTTGTTATTAATATTTTGAGTAGATAGAGAAAAATAGTTATTGTAAAGTATGTATGAAGAAAAACTCTAGTTGTACAAGGTGTGTAGTTGAATACCAAAAATTAAAGTTACTTATTAGTTTGACTAGAAGGCTTTATTTATTTATCTTATGTGATTAATATATTTTACAGTTTCAAACTATATAAAGAGATCTATGTTTTTGGGATATTCTACTAGTAAAGTGGCAATTTGACTTTGAATATTAGTTTGAAGGTTCTTTCTAAACTTAATAATAGGAGAGATATTAGTATATCTGGCCTCAACAATCAGAATCTAGAACTTGTTAAAGTAGTCTTTTACTATATTGTTATGATTAATACCTCATGTCTAACAGATGAATATCTCATGGACAACATATATTGAGGTTCATTCATTTACACTTCATTACTTTGCTGTGCCTTATGTTTTCCTCATGTATAATCAGTCAGTGTCTTGTATAAAAGTGGAGGCTTTCTTATTTTCTATGACTCACTTCCTTATATACTACATATGTTCTACTCATAATTACTAGGTATATATAGCTGTAAATACAAGCCTGTATCTTTACACTTTACCAATTGACTTAATCCTATCTCTTCACTCAAGTCTTTGCCTGAGTTGCAACCTGAGCCAAGCTTAAGGTTATAACATATATAGCTATCTTGATAATATATAGACTTTTTTAATTTATTAATAACTTTTGCTTTTGTATTGTTAGATATAGTTTATATATTAGTATCTGAGATCTATTGTTATATCTCATTTCAGCCATATCTGTTCCAACCTATAAGTAATATCTTTTTCTTCATCTACACTTCCTAATCTTTTTTAGTGTAAATCAACTGTCTCTATTTTATCTTAAATGTCCTTGCTGGACTCTTGTCAACTTTTTGAATCTCTATTTCTAATATCTGAGAATTACCAGTATTCATAGTAACTTACTTAGCAGTCTCTATTCTAAATAGCTATCCTAAATAGTATACTTAGTATATAAACTAGTAGTTTATACTATAATTGTTACAAACTCAAGTCCTTAGAGTGGAACAAGTGAATAAACCTTATATTGGGTTAATATAAGAGAACTTAATAGAGAACTCTGTACAGGATTATCTATATATACTGAGACCCCATGGTCTATGTTACTCTACTTCTAGCCTACCCTGAACAGCCATGTGTTCACCTTAAGATCAACATATGTTATACATGTTATATGATATCATTCTTTCAGAACCTTCTATGTCCTTCCAATATGACATGTGATTAGATGACTATGACTGTGACTATGTTATATGATATGTGACAGTTTTGTGACAGTGTGATGTCACCCTAACCCTAACCCTAAGTTCCAAAATAGAAAATAAAGAAAAAGAAAATAGAAATAAAAAAATAAAAAAAATAATTAGAGTCCCTGTCTTCAACTCCGACAATAATAGCTTATTAACCAAAACTAACACTAACTTCTAATGTACTAGCTTCTGGTGTTAGTAACAATATACCTCACTATCTTCTAATAGTATTAATTCTTTAAGTTCTCTGAGTACTCTTTCAAAATATGCAATTAGTGTGACTTGCAGAGGTATAGTATATAAGCTGAAGCTGAAGGTTGTTCTAACTTCTATCTTTCATAATATATAAATAACTTATTTGGACTTCTAAAAGACCTTATCAGTGACAGAGGTCTAGTAGAAAAGAGGTTATACTAAAGTATAACAAGAACTATGTAATACTAGCTCTTAACTATATACTAAATAATTTAAAGAGAATAATATTAGTATTAGGAATATATAGAAGAAATAGAAACAAGAACATAATAGCAGAAAAAATAGAAAAACCTCATAAGGGTACTTATGAATATAGAAAAGTATCATTAGAATAATTATAAAAAGAAATAGATAAAGAATATCCACTCATGAACACATTCTCTTGCCAGCACACTTCTAAATAGTAAACCTTACACTATATATATCAGAGTTGTGAATAATGGACTTGGTTTCATTTTATTTTTCTTTTAAGTTTTGTTACTTTATTTTTGAATTTCTTTTTTTTATTTAAACATAGGCAAAGAAGACAAAAGATAACGTCACAGGTCACAGTTACAGTCACAGCCTCATGTGACATGATGGAACAATGTAAAAAGTTCTAGAAATAATAATGTTATATGGTATGGTTAACACATATTGATCTCGAGGCAAACATATGGTCATTAGGGTAGGGCTAGAGGAGTGTAGCATGGACCATCAGTAGTTTGTATATAAGATAGATGTCTTGTACTTAGGAACTCTATCAAGTTCTCTTGTATTACTCAATACAAGAGTATGTCTTTTGCTTGACACAGAGCCTAAGTCATAACAATATAATAAGCTCCTTTGGAAAAACTAGTAAATAGATTAGATAGCTCCTTAAGAGTCCACCACAACACTATCTATTTCAAGTAATACACTCTAAAGACATCTTTTAAGTTAAATCTTACAACTGATAATACTAACTAATATTCACCTTACTAGCCTTTCTCAGGCTGCTAAAACTCTCTGAAACTTGCTCAAAAGTAATAGAAAATACTAACAGTACTTACTCAAAAAATAGCAATTAAACTACTCTTGAGTAGAGGTATTTGGATGAAAGTTCTTTTTCTTACTCTCCTCTACTCATAGCTTATGTAGTATAAAAATACAAAGAATAGAACTAGAGAATAGAAACTAAAACAACAATGAAATTCTTTAAAGTCTTGAGAGCACATGGTCATCTCTCCATTTGTAATCTGATATCAGTCTGATGATCAATCTTTACTTACTAAGATCTAGTCCATTTATCTTTTTCTATCTCTATAGCCACTTCTTCTTATTTTTTCATTCTGAACTCTACCAAATTCTAATCTAGTGTATTTCTGCCTTATTTGACTGTCTAAACATTTGTCACTTGGTAAGACTCTCTCTTACAAGTACAAACTCTTTGTAGCTAGTCTTTTTTGAGTAGATGATATTACTTTCTAGTATAGTTCTAGTATTTCTATTCCTTTAGCATATAAATGACATTTCTTTCTCTATAATTCTATAAAGAACAGTATTATAACACATTTCTGTTATCACCAAGTGGTCTCTATATATATACAAGCTGGAGCAGCAGATAGTTAGGTATTTTATAATACTCTGCTGAGTTTGTTCTAAATAGGCTCCAAGTTTGAAGTCTGGTTTGTTTAACAGTTACCATACCATCTTTCTAGTTGGTATCCACTTGAGAGAGCCTAAGACATTATCTAGAAGTATAAGATCTTCTCACTGATATCTTCAAAGAGATCTTATATCAGAGTTGTAAATGTTAGACTTTATTTTATTTTTATTTTTCTTATTTTGTTTTATTTTTGTTTTTCTCTATTTAGGGTTAGAGTTTAGCATGATGTCATAGTCATATAGTCACATATGTTAGAATTAAGAACAATAGACTTAGTTTTTATTTTATTTTCTCTTCTTTTATTTTATTTTATTTAGAATATAAGACAAAGAAGACAAAGTGTGATACCATCACAGGTCACATGACATGGTCACAGATCATGTGACAAGAAGAAAAACATAGAAGGTTCCAGAACAGGATAATGTTATACAACATAACAACTATATATTGGCCTTATGACTATTATATAGCCTTTAGGGTAAGTTAGAAATAGCTTGGCACAGACCATGATAGAAAGGTATATAAGGTAGATTAACTTGTAATAGGAACTCTATTGAGTTCTCTTGTATCACTCAATACAAGAGTAGTCTTCTGCCCTAACCCTTGGGCTTAAGTCATAACAACATGGTTATAAGAAAATATGGTAGAAGCTTCTAGAATGATGATATCATGCAATATACTTAACATATATTGGCTTTAAGATTTATATATAGTCTTTAGAGTGGGTTAGGTATAGTAGTAAACAAGAACTAACAAGGATAATATATAAGATAGATATATTGTACTAAGAGCTCCATTAAGTTCTCTTGTAATTAACCCAATTTAAGATTTAACTTCTGGTTCTAACTCTTAAGCCTTAAGATATAATATTAGAACTTGATTCCTATTCCTAAGACTGCTCAACACTGAGCCCTCTCTACTTTACTCTTTTATTACCCTTAAATGAAGGCTATACTGCTTTTACTCAAGAAGATACAGCTGGACCCTAGGCTCAAGGAGTATACTAGCTAAGCAGACAAAGCTTAGCTATTTGACTGTACCAAAGCCCACTGGTGTACTTCAGATGTATTACCTTTTGTGGATGTATTATATACCTTTTCATCTATCAGCTCTGTACTGTTAGTTTCCTTATAACTTATAAGTGACTATTTCAAGTTCTGATTATAAATTAGAGAGTGAAGCTAGCACTAGCTCCTCTCTACTACCTTTTTATACATCATTATCTTTAATACTATTACCACTATTATTATCACTATCACCAATCAACTCTCCCCTATCCTACAATACTATAAGTCAACACAACTTTCATCAAATTATTAGATAACAGCAGGAGCAATTAGTAGCAATATAAGTGTAGATTCAGGTCTTGATTGTAGAAGGTGCAACAGTAGGAGCAGGAGATACAACAGAAGGATCTAATATAGAATCCAATATAGAGGTGGCTAAACCACCAGTTTTCAATAGAGAAGTGGGAAAGGTAGGAGATTTTACAGCATACAGACTATATCTGAGAATAAGGATAAGAGAGGCAATGGTGGAAGAACAAATTCAATAGGTACTGTTTTATATATAGGAAGGATCAGCAGATGTATGGAAGGAGAATATATCAGAAGATTTAGAAACAAGAAAAGTAGAGTTTGAATCAGCAGGAAAGTTTTTGTTAGAGTTAAAAAAGGAGTTTGGAAGAGGAGATGAAGAATTAGTGAAAGTAGCAGAATCAAGAAGGTTGGAGTAGAGAGGAAGAATCATGAAAGAATTTGTGTAGAAATTCCAAAGAGCAGCTAAAGATAGTGGATATGAAGGAAGAGCACTAGTAGAGGAGTTCAAGAGAGGAATGAATAGAACAATTAGAAGGAAGTTAATGGAAGTAGAAAGACCTCTGACTAGTATTGAACAATGTTATGAATGTGCTACAAATCCAAATAAACATTGGAGAAAGAGTAGAAAGAAAGAAAGATTGAGAAGAAGAAGAGAAAGCAAGAATTAAGGACAAAAAGAAGGAGAACAGGGAAACAACCAAGAAAAAGTAAGACTATGACTCACTCTACCTCAAGTGTGGCCTAGAAGACAAGAAATACAGCAAGCACCAGTAGAGCTTACCCCAATGGAAGGAGTAGAAAGAACAAATGCAATAGTGGTCAGAAATCTTATATAAGAACAAGAAAGAAGAGGAGTAGGAATAAGAAGGGATCCATATGCAATAGAGGTGGATAGAAAGAGGAATTGTTACAGTTGTGAAGAGTTTGGCTATTTAGTGTGGAATTGTAGAAATCATGAAGTGATAGGCTCAGGGAGGAGAATTGAATATAGAGACAATGGGAATAATTCAAACAATTTAAAAGAAGAGGAGAATCTAGTAGTTCTTGACTAGATTCTTATAACAGATTCAATGTACTAGCTAATTGTGTAATAAAAGCTGGTATTCCAGATTGAGAGAAACCTGAGAAGGATAAAAGAATAATCTTAAGGGAGGAGAAAGCAAAAAAGAAAGAAAAAGAAAAGAAGAGTTATTAAGAGAAGTAATAGTGAAAATTGGGCTAAAAATGATTGATACACAAGAAGAAGTAATAGTAGAGATATTGTTAGATGGTATTATATACCAAGTCTATCCATTTGGAAAATACATTCCTACAATGATATTACTCTCTCAACATCCATAACACAAGCCTATCTTCTGTAATGGCCATTCTTTTTACAATATATCTTAGCAATGATAATGCAACAATCTGCTGGATATCTAGTCTTCTATGATGGAGATACTCTTATCCAACTCAGTCTTCTATAGCAGAGTCCTCTTACCTTACTCCTATCAGTATCTCACTACTGAAACACTGAGCATCTTCTATACTACCTACTTGTATATAAGACTAGTAGTTATACTATAATTCACTAGTCTGATAATCAACAAAGATAAACTCTTATTGAACTTGATCTCTGGTGTTTAACAACAACATACTTATCAGTACTTACTTTTATCTTGAACTTTATCCATTTATCTGAAGTTGCAATCACATAGCAGACAGATAGTACAGTGTCAGAGTTCAAGACAGTGCACTCTAACTATTTTACTTTTACTTTTCTTATTTCTCAGTTCTCATTTGTTACTTCCTTCTCTTTTATTTCTGGAGACTCAGAGTTAGGGTTAACATGATAACACTGTCACCTAGTCACATGACAAGGTCACAGTCACATGTCACATGGAAAAGTGTAGAAGGTTCTGGAAGAATGACATCATACAACATATATAACATATATTGACCTTAAGGCAAACACATGGCTGTTTAAGGTAGGCTAGAAGTAGTTAGCACAGATCATAAGATTTTAGTATATAAGGTAGACCATCCCATACAGAGTTTTCTATCAAGTTCTCTTGTGTTAACCTAATACAAGATTCATTCACCTATCTCACACTAAGAACAAGAACTTGAGTTTGTAACATATAGCACATAAGCTGAAGCCAAGATCATTTCACAAGTTTATGTTACCAAGTATAGAGTTTATATACTCCATACATTTCTGAGCCAATCCTGTGGACTTTTATCTTCTGGTGTAAACTGCACCTGATAGATAGTAGGGCAATAGGATTAGTGATAAGTTCAGAGTTTGCTCAAAAGTAGGGGTTCAAGTTAAAAAGAATAAAAAGACCAATATATATGAGAAATGTAAATAGAACATTCAATAAAGAAAGGCCAATAGAACATATAGTAAAAGTAAATATTTATTATCAAGAACATAAAGAAAGAATAGAAATAGATGTGATTGGAGGGCAGAAGTGGAATATAATTTTGAAAATGCCATAGCTTACTTGCCACAACCCTAAAATTGACTGGAGAACAGAGAAAGTAAAAATGATGAGATATTCAGAGGAATGTAGAAGGCAGTAGAGACCAAAGCAAGAGAAATCAGGGTAGGAAAAACAAAAAGAAGTAGAATAAAAAAAGGAGAAAGAAAACAAAAAGAAGAAGAAAACAAAAGGAAGTAAAGTGATATATGTGAAAAAGGTAGCAGAAGAGTGGGAAATTTGGGAGGAGGAAGAAGAAGTAGTGAGATCAGCAGAAGAAGCAAAGAAGTTAGTACCAGAATGATTCTACAAATAGATTAAAGTCTTTGAGAAGAAGAAAAGTGAGAGAATACCAATGAGAAAGATATAGAACCATATAATAGATGTGAAGAAGGACTTTGTACCAAGAAAGGAAAAAGTATACCTGTTTTCAAGAGAGGAGAGAGAGATACATGAGTTCATAGCAGAATAACTGAGAAAGGAATATATCAGATTATCAAAGTCACCATAGACTATACCAGTATTTTTTATAGGAAAGAAGGATGGAAAGAAAAGAATGGTATAAGACTATCAATACCTCAATGAGTGGATAGTGAAGAATAATTACCCACTACTACTTATTTCAGACATAATCAAAAACATTGGTACCAAGAAAATATTCACAAAGATAGACTTGAGATAGGAATACAATAATGTGAGAATAAAAAAAAGAGATGAATGGAAGACAGCTTTCACAATCCTAGAAGAATCTTTTGAGCCCACAGTCATGTTTTTTAGATTGATGAATTTGTTGGCCACATTCCAAGCCATAATAAATAAGCTACTAAGAGACTTAATAAATACAGAAAAAGTTGGAAGTTTCATTGATGATATAATAAAGACTAAGGAAAGATATGATGAGTTAGTAGAAGAAATACTGAAGAGACTAGAAGAAAATAATTTATATGTGAAACTAGAGAAGTACAAGTAAAAAGTGAGAGAGATGGATTTTTTGGGAGTAGTGTTAGGGCCAGATGGGATAAAAATAGAGAAGGAAAAGGTAAAGATAGTATTGAGTTGGCCAATTTCTAAATTGATAAAGGACATATAAAAATTCCTAGAATTGGTAAATTATTATAAAAGGTTTATAAAGTAATTTGTGAAGATAGTGAAACTATTACATAAGTTGACAAGGAAGAATCAAAAATAGGAATAGAGAATCAGACAAGAAGAGTCATTTAAAGCACTGAAAAAACAGTTTACAATTGAACCTATTCTGGTAGCTCTAGACTTAGACAAGAAAATAAGAATGGAAGTAGATATGTCTAATTATACAACAAGTTTGATCTATAGAGTGCAAAGATGGAAAGTGGAGACTAGTGGCATACTTATTGAAATCATTAAATGAGATAGAGAGAAACTATAAAATACACAATAAAGAGATGCTAGCAGTGATTAGAGAATTAGAAAATTGGAGACATTTATTAGAAAGTGTAAGATTCAAGTTCAAGATTTGGACCAATTATAAGAATCTGGAATACTTTATAAAAGTGCAGAAATTGAATAGAAGACAAGCAAGATGGGCATTATACCTATTAAGATTCAATTTCACCTTGAAATATATATCTAGAATAAAAATAGGGAAGATAGATGAATTAAGTAAGAGACTAGACTAGAAATTAAGAGTAGAAAATAACAATGACAATCAAGTATTTATTAAGAACTACTGGATTTGTAATTTATCAGAAGTAATAATAAAAGGACAAGAGGTAGATATATTAGAAAAAATAAAAATAGCTAGAAGTAAGAACAAAGAAGTAGTTAAAATAATAGAAAAAATGAAGAAAGCAGAGTAAAAGTATTTTGAGGAGAGAAATAGTAGATAGAGAGAGATTCAGTATTAAAGGAAGGAAAAGTATATACCAAAGGATGAAGTATTGAGAGTAAAGATAATCCAGTTATACTATGATATACTAGTAACTGAATATGGAGGAAAGTAAAAGACAATGGAGTGGGTAACACAGTAACAAGGAATTATTAGTGACTGGGTGTAATAAGAGATATGGGATGATATGTGAAAGAGTATGATATATGTCAAAGGATGAAAAATAGAACAGAAGTACCAGTGGAAAAGTTAAGGTACCAGAGAAGCTATAGACTTACTTAATGGTGAGCTTTATTATAAAATTACTATTGGTAGCTGGGAAAGATGTAGTTCTGGTAGTATACAACAAGTTGTTTAAGATAATATACTTTGGGGCAACAATAGAGGAAATGTCAGTAGAAGGATTCACAAGATTGTTTAGGAATAATGTATGAAAGTTGCATAGGTTGCTAGAGAGTATTGTATCAGATAGAGGACTGCAGTTTGTAGCAAAAATGACAAAGAAGTTGAATAATATATTAGGAATTCAAATGAAGCTATCTACATCTTTTCATTTATAAATAGATGAACAAAGAAAATATATAAATCAGGAGCTGAAATAATATCTCTGATTCTTTGTAGATCACAGGCAAAAAGACTGGCTAGAATGGTTGGTATTGCTTAAGTTTGTAATTAATAACAAGGCATATTTAACAACTAAAGTGTCTCCATTTATGGCAAATTATGGTAGAAAGAGGGTGCAGAAAGAAGCAGAAGTAGCATTAAAGAGAGTATAGAAAGAAATGAAGTGGTAAGCAGATAAAGAAAAGAAAGAAGTTAAGAAATGAAAAGTAGGGAATAAAGTGATGTTAAGTATGAAAGATTTGGTATTCAAAGAACAACTAGCAAGAAAGCTAGTAGATTGACATGTATTACAATCTCAAGACCTTAGAGTGGGTCAAGAAAAGAAACCTTGTATAGTATTTATATAAGAGAACTCAATAGAGAACTCTGTACAGAATTGTCTACCTTTTATACTAAACTACAATGGTCTATGCTACTACTTTTCTAGCCTATCCTAAAGACTATATTTTTGCCTCAAGACCAACATGTGTAAGACATATTGTTATGATGTTATTCTTCCAGAATCTTTTACATTCTTTTCTGTGACCTTGTGACTTGTGACCATTACTGTTACCATATCATCTGATGTGACTGATGTATTACAGTGTGCTTATGATGTCACTCTAACCCTAACTCTGAGTTTCCAAAATAGAAAATAAAGGAAAAGAAAATAGAAATGAGAAAAGAAAAGAAAATATTTAGAGTCCACCATCTTAGACTCTGACATTACTCCCCCTTCAATATTTCTCCTCTGGAGAAACTGACTTCCATCTTTACCAATTCCTCTCCAACTTCCTTAAGTATTTCTCCTCAAATTTTCCATCATTCTACCTATATAATATCTTTACCATATACTTTCCTGGTAACTTCCCTCTCCTAAAGTCTCTTTCTTCTGCCATATCTAATTTCTCTTATTTTCTTACTTCAGCATTCATTCTTCCTTCAAACTCCTCCATAACCTCCCTTATATTTTCTAGATCTTTCTTATTTTTCCATGAGTCATATTCTACCATAAATCCCTTCCATCACACCAAATACTTTACTATTCCTCTTATTTTTTGTTTATTTAAAATTTTTCCCACCTCCCTACTCCTGCCTTCTTCTATACTTTCCTTATTCTTTCCACAAACTCTGTTGCTTTTTCTATTTTTCCTTTTTTTCTTAAGTCTACCTCTATTCTCATCTCTCTTCCATAATTTGCCATAAACAGAGACACTTTAGTTGTTGAATGTGTCTTGTTGTTAATTGCAAACTCAGCTGATACTAACCATTCTGGCTAATCTTTCTGCCTATGATCAATAAAGAACTGTAAGTACTGTTTTAACTCCTAGTTCATTCTTTCTGTCTGCTCATCTATCTGTGGGTAATATGATGTTGATAGCTTCATTTCAATTCCCAACATTTTATTCAACTCCTTCATCATTTCTACTGCAAACTGCAGTCCTCTATCTGACACAATACTCTCTGGCAACCCATGCAACTTCCACACATTATCTCTGAACAACTTCACTAATTCTTCCACTAATGTCCCTTCTATTGTTGCTACAAAATGAGTCATCTTGGACAACCTATCACAGACAACTAGGATCACATTCTTTTCTGCCACTACTGGTAACTTTGTGATGAAGTCCACCATTAGATGAGTCCACAGTCTCTTTGGCATCTCACTCAACTTCAGCTTCTCTACTGGTACCTCTGTTCTATTCTTTATCCTCTGATACATATCACATCCTTCTACATATCTCCCTACATCTTTTGTTACTCCCAGCCACCAATAATTTTTTGTCACTAGCTTTGTTATCTTTCATTTTCCTCCATGTCTTGCTACCAGCACATTATAATGCAGCCAGATTATCTCTACTCTTAACTCCTCATCCTTCAGCACATACATCTTTCTTTCTTTCAACACTAAATCTCCTTCCAACTGCTATTCTTCTCCTCTTATAACCTTTACTCCTGTCTTTTTCATCTCTTCTACTACTCTAACTACCTCTTTGTTCTTACTCCTAGCTTTTTTATTTTTTCTATTATATCTTTCTTAGGTCCTTCTATTACTACTTCATGTAAACTACATGTCACAAACTTTATTCAGCTTGTATCTCCACAACCAGTGGACCTATTTTTACAAACTAAGCTACATTGGAAAGTCCCAAATGAGGGCTATCTGCATATATGTGGGATGTACAAAAGTGACAACAAATGACTGAGATATCAGGCCATCAGTAGCTGTAAAAGCTTTGTTTGCTAATACCTCATAAACAGCTGAATGGATTCACACAATTGAACTTGCATTGGAAAGTGCTCATCAATTTGTTTCCAACAATATATGATGTGTCTCAAAACAATAAGTATTGGTAGAAATACAGGCATATCAATGTAGTGATATAATTAGTTACCTTCTAAAATTAGCCTGATAGCTGCTATGACAGATGACAGC
>Ga0157358_1000612_pt1 | contig 15030 bp, 9 predicted proteins | sample AttcapACBM2_FD_111484 | JGI IMG/M metagenome (GOLD analysis project Ga0157358, IMG submission 111484) | Fungus gardens microbial communities from leaf cutter ant in Botucatu, State of São Paulo, Brazil - Atta capiguara ACBM2 | ecosystem: Host-associated > Fungi > Mycelium > Unclassified ...
CTTAAGCTAGAGCTCAGGTTGCACTTAGGCAAAGACTTGAGGAAAGGTTAAGGGATAGATTGCAAGTGGTAAAGCGTAAGGATATAGGAGAGTATCTACACTATATATACTAAGAAAGGAGTAAAACAAGGAAACCATATACAGTACATAAGATATATGAAATAAGGAGATCATCAAGATAAAGCAAGGTTGTAGTACCTACTACATGAGGTGCTGACTGAGACTACTATGGTGCAGCCAATCGTGTTATTATACTCTTTGCCCTTCTCCATGCTGCATCCTGGAGGTATCAATTGTAACAGCAGTCTTCATATAGTTTTATAAAATAGCAAGGAAGTGCAAGTAAGATGATATATCTAAGAAAGAGCAGAAAAGATCAGTAGAACAAGTAAAATTCAGAATAAAGAAGCCACTTATGAGTATAACTAGCAAAGGAAGGCACATGAAGCTGCTTAGTCTAGAACTACCAGTTAGTAGTGGAAAATGTGGGAAGTAATGCACTCCTTATAACTTTGAAAGCTATCTACTAATTGAAAGCAAATGGTCCAAGCCACCATAGTAACAGTCTTAAAAAGAGAAGGTCTTAGAGTACAATATTTGGAGCCAAAACTGATACAGGAAAGACACTTCAGCTCTCCAGAAGAATCTTATAAAAAAACTCAGGAATAAAATAGAAAAAGAGAGAAACTGGTGAATATATTATGTTCTCACAATTAGAAAGTATAAAGAGACTGGAAACAAAAGCTAGGAAAGGATCTTCAGCAAAGAACACATAGAAAGAACCAGATTATATACTATAAAAAAGGCCAAGACAGTAAAAAGATTTGATAAAAAGTATCTAAGCTTACTGAAAGAAATAGAAGCCAAAAACTTGAATTTAGCCTTCTTGTGGTGAAGTAGTAAATTTCAGAGGACTGTCAGCAAGAGGAGAAGGCAAAGCTAGCAGGAACATTAGAGTTGTATAGTATAGTTGCAGCCCAGAGTGTCTAGAAACTGGAGAGAATGTTAGAGCCTGATCTGAAATAGAATCTGGTAAGAAGAAAGCAAAGATTGGAAAAGCTAAAAAATAAGATATATCAGTTAGCTGACAAACAGATAGAAATAGTAAAAAACCTACCAGGCATAGAAAAAGCATGAACAGAAGAAGAAAATAGAGAAATAGACAGTTTGAGAGTAAGTGAAGTAGAAGAGTCAAAGGCCTTTATAAGAATGTCCAGATTGGTTAGGGCTACTAAGAAAAGATCAGACTTACTTAACTTGGTAATATTGCTAAGTTTAAGATTAGGAAAAAAAACTAGCAAAACAGAAGGCAGCTTGGTAACAAAAGCTTTGGCTAGAGATCTGAAAAAAAACTCATCAGTAACATATAACAGTAGAGACCTGATAAATCTTGGCAAGAATCCTGGCTATCAGATTATCTCATTCCTCTAAAAGAGAATGTTACATTAACTCTCTTATCCAATATTACACAGCAGCCAAATGACAAGTGAGGCAAGAATATCCTGCTGGTTATATAAGAGAAGAAAAAGAGAAAAAGAGCCTAAGAAGGCTTTAAAGAAAAAAGATAAACTTTATAGAAGAAACCTAAACTAGAAGCTATAAAGATTTTAGCTGAAGATACAAAAGGTTTTTGATAAAAGAAATATTTAGCCTTAATCAAGAAAGCATAGATAGAGATCAGACTTTTCTGATAGAAAAGTTGGAAAAAAATCAAAGAAGATAGTGTAGCTCAAGACAACATATATAGTGCTCATAAACATAAAAATTGTGTTCATAAGCTAGTTAGCAGTTCTGGAGAAGATTGAGGACAGTCACTTATGGTGAGGGAAAGATATTATACCTAAAAATACTTTTTTGTAAAAAAGATATGCTCTTACCAGGTTTTTAAACACTTAAGACTTATTTAAAGATTTTAGCTAGAAGACTTGATACTTCTAGGTGATACCAGGCTCTCTCAAGTAGATTTTTGTTTGGAAAATAGTATAGTAGCTATTAATCAAACTAGATCTCAAGAGAACAAAGTCTTTAGGAATAAGAGATGCCACTGCACTTATAAAAGACTAGCTATAAATTATGGGTACTTGCAAGCACAATCAGCATAGCTACAAACATTTAGACAACAGAATAAGATATAAATATAATCGATCCAAAGCAAGAGAAGTCTGAAATAGACTTACAAGTAGAAGTAACTAGTGGAAATGACTAAGGAGGAATAGAACTGGTACTTGTTAGCAGGAAATGATTATTGGATTGATGTCAGGTTACAAATGGAGAAAGGACTATATGCTTATAAGACCTCAGTAATATTCCTTATGGTTTTGGTTTCTATTCTTTATTTCCATTCTCTATATTTTTAAACTAATACATAAGCTATGATCAGAAGAGAGGAAGGGAAAGAATTTCTATCCAAATTTTCCCACTTGTAAGCAGTTTAATTGCTATCTTATTAAGTGAGCATCATTAGTACCTTTTATTACTTCCAGACAAGTTTCAAAGAGTTCTAGCAGCTTGGAAAAGACTAGTAAGATAAATATCAGTTGGTATCTTTAGTTATAAGGTTTGACTTGAGAAGTGCCTTTAAAGTGTATCATTTGGAATAGATAATGTTATTAGAGACTCTTAAGAAGCTTTGCAATCAGTTCACTAGATTGGACTCTAGTACAACCAGAAGTTTTATGAATAAGGAGTTTGCCTAGATATATCAGATTAATACTTGGAAAGGAACTTGTTATACAGTATAAGATTCACTATTTAGGAGTGTGTTAGCAAGAGAAAGTATTTATGAATAGACATTATTTGTACATTTCTTTTAATATCCTTTCTAAATATATTCTTTTGTATTCACAAGCATCTTTATAGGGATTTTATATATTCTATTCTTCTTTAATACTATTATTTCTATTCCTTCTCTCAATTTCTAATACTAATATTATCCCCTTTATATTCTTTAGTATGCAGTTAAGAGCTAGTGTTGCATAGTTCTTGTTATATTCTAGTATAACCTCTTTTTGCTTGATTTCTGTTACTGGTGACTGGGTGGAAAAATGATAAGTAAAGAGGCCATTTCAGAGATAATATTGTTTGATAATCCATCAAAAAATATTGGGATAATAGAAATATTATATCTTTGTGTGAATATAGTATTAACAAAACAATAGGTGGAGTGAGAGTTAACTAGAGCACAGAAAACTAGGTTTTAAATGTGATCTGATTTATAGACTAAGAGTGCTAGCCTTATTTATCCCAGCCTATAGATAATATCTCTTTCTCATCTGCACTAGAAGAGATTGAAGAGTATAAATCAATCATCTTCATTCTATCTCAAATATTCTCACTAGATCCTTACCAACTCTATAAATATCCATCTTTAATATTTGGAGATTATTAATAACCAGAATAATACTTAACAATCTCCATTCTAGATAATTACTCTAAATAATATATGCATTATATAAGAATGTAGAAGACAGATCAGAATGATCTTTGGCTTTAACTTATGTACTGTGTCTCTACTAGTTATATGGATCACATATTTTAGAATGGGACTTAGAGACTTAGAGGGTAGAAAACCACTAGAAGATGGTAAGATATGACATTAATAATACTAAAAGAGAGATACTATTTTTAGTTGATTTTTAGGATGACTACTATAATATGGACTACTAATTAGTATATCTAAGATAGCTATCTGAAATGTAACTACTAAGTAAGTTACTCTAATCTGTAGTAATCCTCAGATGTCAGAGAATAGAGATTTATAGAGTTAATTAAAACTAGTAAGAACATTTAAGATAGAATGAATAGATATGATCTGTATTGGAAGAAGTTAGGAAGTACAAATAAGAAATAGAAGATTATTCATGAGTTAGAATGAATACAATTGGAAAATAGAATGTGACACATATTTAGTATATATATATTGGTAGTTTATACCATAAAGTCTTATTCTGAAAATCAACTAAAACTATTATCTACTTCTAGTGTTAGCAATGACGTATCTTCCATCTCTTAGTGAACTTAGCCATTTCTTATTCTTGAGTATCTTATTCAAAATATGCAACCAGTACAACTTATAGAGATATAGTATATAAACTGAAGCTGAAGGTCATTCTAACTTCTGCTTCTATATTTCTAAATAATACTTAACTAGCTCATTTAAACTTCTAAGAGGCTCTTATTAAATTTTAAATAACACAGTATAAACTATATCTAATAGACAGTATTGAAACAAATCAGACTCATAGTTACATAGACAAGATTAATACAGTCTACAATCTATACAAAGTCTATTTTAGTTTTCTGACTACATAGTCAGAGTAGCTTCTAGTACAAAGAGAGTTGCTTTTATGTGTCTAGCTTGAAATCTTGTGTTGTTTAAAGAGTGATAGAAGCAGGCTTTAACTTAGTAACTTTTTTTTCACAATGGATATCTAGAATTATTGTTAAAGTATCACTTTTGTTCTTTAACTATTTGGGTTTGTTCTCATTAAAGGTATATGTACTTAGGGTAGAAAACAAAATTGTAGATATAGTTACTTTCTTTTTCTCTTTCCCAATAGTAGTTGTTGATAACTATGGCTAAGAAGTATATTGCTTAGAAAGAAGTAGGTTTCTTCTCTTTCCACATATAGGTGAAATTCTAGATTTAGTTTGGAAGTCCTTGGTAATATCAGTAACACAGTATATTATCTTTCCATCTATTACAACTTAAGACTTATAAAGTGAAGTCAAAAAAAGAACCTTGTATTGGATTAAAATAAGAAAACTCAATGGAGTTTTTAGTACAAAAGTGTCTATCTTGTATACTAGACTATTGGTTTGTACTATACTAGATTCAGCTTACTTTAAAAGCCATACATTTTCCTTAAGATCAATATGTGTAATATATGCTATATGATGTTATTCCAGATTCTCTCATAATATTCTTATAAACTAAGTTTATTATTTTCAACTTTAATATATAGCACTTATTTCTAGAAAAAATCTAAGAGAGTAGAATAAGATCTTTTAAAATAATGACTTTTTTAAATATATTTCAATCTAGTAACATAATTTAGAAATAATAGTATTCAGATAATTAGATACTTTGGTGAAAATATTATGTCACATACCCATCCAAATATATCTAATATATCTAATTATATCATAAATAATACTTTTTTAGCATCTGATCTGCTTCAAACATTTGTAAAAAAAAATTACAACTTAAGTTTTAAAGTGTTAAGACAAAAAAAAACCTTGTATTAAAGTTGACATAAGAAAACTTGATGGAGTGGAAATTGAGATAGTATAGTGGTAATAGCTCCCTACCATATATATATTATACTAATCTCTATTTTACTGTAAGGTTCAATCTCATAGTAATATCTTATATAGGCATAGACTACCACTATGCCCTGAGTAATAAATTGTTGATTTAAAAAAAAAAACTCAATAGAATTCTAAGTATAAATCTTATATATACTGGACTAATAGTCTATACTATACTAAACCTAGCTTACTCTAAAAAGCATATATACTATATACTGTTAACAAATAGTATAATATTATTGTTCTAGAACTTTTTACATTCTTTTATGTAATATATAATTATATGATTATGACTGTAACATATGATATATATATAATATAGTATCATATTGTATGACAGTTTGTAATATCATGTTTTTTATATCAACAATTTATTACACAGAGTACATTGGCAGACTATGGTAGCTACTTTGTAACTATATACAAAATAAGCAAACTACATATAGAGAGAAAAAAAAGGAAACAGACAAAAAAAACTGAAAAAAAGAAAAATTAATACTAACTACAAGAACAACTCAAAGTTAGCTAGATAGAGTCATTACAGAAAGTAAAAGCATCCAGATTGAATTCAAGAAACAAGATAAAATGACTTATTGAGTCTCTCCTTAGATTCCAATAATTATTAAATCTTCTATACTCATGCAGAATGTAATATCTAGATTTGATAGGATATGATCCACATGAATAGCTGAAATCTTTCTTAGGGAAGAATCTAATTCTATATTTGCTGATTGGGGCATGGTTAGTTATCACCCTAGATGCTCTTACACATAAAGAATTGGAATAGCCAAAGAACTTGAGCTATAAACTACCTTTGGAGTATGATAGTTTAATAGGTTTGTCATCAATATCTACAAGGTCAAAAAAATGCTTTTCTTTAGTATTCAAAGCTTGGAAAGTCATCTTCCAAATATTGATTAAAATGTTACATTCTAATTTCTTGCTAAGTCCCACGACTGTTTGCAAAGAAGAAGCAGAATGTGATTAAATGATTTAGTATCCTTATTAACAACATTATGGAGATACCACTTGCTACAACTTAGGCATTCCCAAAATTCAATTGTATTTTCCTGACTTCTTGAGAAGAAATCACAAAGCTCCTTAAGGACAAAATTAGAGTGAGATTGGAAGAGATGTAATGAGGGATCAAAGATTTTCTTTACTGCATGGAGAGAATCCATGATGACAATCATTCTTGATATATTGTTGGTATTTGTGATCTGATTGATTCTGCATCTTATAGCAAAGAGTTTGGCTTCTATACTTGTCATATTTGTTGCATGATGTAGTGTTTTGATCATTGGTTTGTTGTGGATATGGATATGGGAGATGGATGTAGTGATATTGTTTTTGACACTAGTATCAGTAATTATAAGAGCTTGGGTTGAAACTCCTAACAATTTGATAGCCAACTTGTCTAGCTTTTGAATTTGATCTTTCAGATTATTTTTGTACTTACTGACTGGGTAAAAAGAGAAACAATTAGAGAAAATATCAATAACTCTATTATCAAGTGATAATTTAGGATGAAGAAGGTTAAAAGAAGAGAAGACCTCATTATATCAATTGTCCATGTTGTTACAACTTAAAGATCTTAGCATTGGTCAATGAAAAGATCCTTGTATAGGATTATACAGGAGAACTTAATAGAGAACTCTGTACAAGATAGTCTACCTTATATACCTAGGATCTATGGTCCATGCAAGCTATTTATAACCTACCCTAAACAGCCATGTGTTAGCCTTAAGACCAATGTATGTGTCACATATGATATAACATTACCTCTCCAGAATCTTCTACATCTTTCTATATATCATGTGATTATCACTATCACTGTGTCATCTGATGTGACCAAGTGACATTGTCACTACTCCTAGCCCCAAGTTCTAAAAATAGAAAAATGAAATGTAAATCCAAAAGAAAATAAAAATGAGAAAAGAAAATAAAGGAATACTAAGTCTACCTTTTGCAATCTTGACACATGTTGACTACTGATCCCTTGATCAATGTGTACTGATATCTTGTAAGATCACTAAGAGAGAGTAAATGTTGATGGTATGATGAGTCATTCCTAGGTTCTATGAGCAAACAAAGAATATGATTTAATAGTAATGAATAAGCTTGAAGTTGTGATCTTCTACTAAGTTTTTTGAGATGGAGATTGATAAGTATAAGACCTGTGATAGCTTCGACTTCAAAAGTCTTAAACACTCTTAAGATCCAAATTACTGCTCTTCTTTACATTTTTCCTAGTTGTTTTAAAGGATAAGTAAGAGGAGCATTGTTATAATACCATAATTGAAATCCATATAGAGCAATTGGAAGGACACAACTTCTAATAAAAGACATTTTTGATGCAGGTTTAGACCTCAGACCAAATTTCCAAGAATTTTCATATATTTAACTGTAGAAATAGACTTGTTTGGATAGAAATCAATATGTTAGTGAAACAAAAGTTTTCTGTCAAATATAAAACCTAGATATTTCTAGGTTTCTTTGGGATGTAGAACAAGGCTACCAATAGTTGAAAGGTCAAGAGGAGAGGAATTGAACAAACCAATTGATCTAGAGAAATAAAAGATTTTGGTTTTTAAATGTTCAACAACAAGTCTGAAATCTGAAAGAAGGTTTGAAGTAATATTGTAGCTACAAAATAAATGAGAATTGGAAAGCTGAAAAGATTTGCTTTGTGTAACTAACAGTCCATCATCAACAAATAATAAGAATGAAATTGGAATTTTTAGATTTTTCAATTGGTTTTCTAAAATATGAAGGAAATAGTAAAAGATAAAGGGCAGAAAGAATAGGAGAAAGGGCTGAACCTTGCCCTACTCCCACATTAATGTTAAAGGATAGCGAACTAAAGTTATTTCAAAAATAATAAGTCTTTCTTTTACCAAGATAATTGAAATAAAATTGAACAATATGAAGATCAAATTCTGCTTTTTCTAGAATGAGAGATAGAAAATGATGATTGAGCAAGAGGAAGAATTGAGAAATATCAAATACAAGAGAGCTTGTTAAGAGGTTTTTAACCCATCTCATGTTATAAGACAAAAGTGTGAACAGACTTTGGTAAGGTTAGGGTTAAGATATAGACAGTAGTATCATTATTAGTCTACAATAAGAGAGAGAGGGCATGTGACTAGGAAGTCACATGACATAATGTCATAGGCCTAGAGAAGTCTAGAGTGGTCTGGAAGGACTTAGGGTCTAGAAGAATCAGAAAGAGTCTAGAGTTAGAATGACATCAAGGGATATGGGTTTCTCATGATATACACATGTTGTACATATGTATGACAGAGATTAAATAGTATGATGTCAAAGCACATAGACATGGCATGGTAGTCTTGAGGAAGACACATGGAAGATGAGTAATGGACATGAGGACAGTGTATGGACATTAGGATAGATGTAGAGAAGTTGTAGCATGGACTATGGGACTTTATATAAATAGTCAGTAGAATACTGTTGTGGTTCCCTGTTGAGTTCTCTTGTGAATACACAACTCATATTCCCCACTAGATATTCTAACTGTAAGATTTACTTGTAGTGCTGCTATTGGACATTGTATCTAGTAGTTGCCACAACATCTCATACAAATGAAATGAGTAAGAGCAACTTCTGTATTTGAAGTGGATTTAAATTTGAAACCACTGAGTTGGCTCTAGTAAATGAAATTATTAGACACTACATGGAATTGGAGTCTTTCACTAATAACTTTTACAATAAGTTTACCTAAAGTATTAAAAAGGACTATAGATCTAAATACTTTAGAAGAGTTGTACAATGTCTTGTTAGGCTTTGGTATCACTATTGTAGTTGAAATTTTGAAGTGAAAAGGCCAAAAGCCTAAGTCAAAATATGAATTCACAATATTGACTAAGTTTTTCAAACATGTCTTGTCCTTGAGTATATGCTTAAGATGGCTTCATGAAATTTTGTCAGGTCCAGGTGCAGAAGAATTATTGCACTTAGCAATAACAATGATAAATTCTTCTTTGGAAAACCTATTCCAATGATATGAGGGAACAGACAGTAATTCTTCAAGGACTCTTTTGTTGACAATATGATGTTGAGCTGTGTTAAAAGAACTATGCAGTGCATGTCATAGATCATGTATTTCTAGGTATGGTTAATTATTGTACTTGATAGTTTCAATAGCTGAAAGCTTTTGTTTGTTGACCCAATTCATAAGTTCCCAAGAATCTTGCTTTTTGTTTGCAATTTTCTGGATTTTAAGGTCGAAAAACATTCTTTTAGTAGACTTGACCATACTTCAGAAGGTTTCCCAGTCATCTAAACTTCTTGTTGTCCTGTATATTTTGAGGTCGCAACTGCATTTATTGTCTCACCAACTCTTGGAATATCTCATTATATTAACAATCTTCAAATGTTAAATGTGTTTAGGTTTCTGAAAATTAAGAAAACATCTTTGATAAATAATGCTTTTTCATCACTATCTTTGCTAATAGAGCATTTGAATGAGTTGACATATTCTTCAACAATGGGGATGGTGATCATGAGGAAAGCATGATCCAATGAGAGATGCCAATCCAGGTGAATTAAGTGGCTGTCCAATTTTCTTAAGCTACTTCACAAAAACATTAAGTCAATGACTGAATTTGAGTCATTTTTATTGTTTGAATATCTAGTTGGAACACGATTAGTAGGAAAAGACAAATCCAGATTGAAAGAGTCTGCAATAATAAGTAAATTATTGCTAATAGAAGAATAGTGAGGAAAAGAAGGATCCCAAAAGCTATCATGAATATTGAAATCTCTAGTCATGATAAGAAGATTATGAATGTTAACCTTAGTATCCTTTAGATACTTTAAGGCTGGATGAGATGAGTCAGAATAAACATTCATTAACCAGAAAATATTGTTATTGTTAAATAAAGAGACTAAGAGAATGTCTTTGAAACTGATAATGTCTTTATGAAGAGAAAAGCAAAGAGAAGAAAGTCTTATATTGATGTAAATTGTAACTCTTGAAAAATCATTTATTGATTCAGGATTTCTAATGAAGGTTAACCAATTCAGATGATTGACAACACCTACTAATAATTCTCCTTCACAATTTGTTGAACTTGGAATAGAGCAAACAGTGAATCAAGATAGCTCTTGAATGAATATGATGTCAAAATCAAACTTGACTTCTAGAATAGTATTAACTATGAGACTATTTTTTCAAAAGTTTTGTGAAAAGATTTTAATGTCTTTGAAAATCATGCTTTGTTACTGTTCACAGATAAACAAATTAAGGTCTTGCAATTTTCATGAGTTTTTGTGTATTCTTTTGAGTGCCATTCTTTATTAAATCTGTGTTTCCAGAACAGACAATTAGTGGAGTCTGCTTGGTGGTCACCCTTGCAATTTAAGCATTTGAATGAATGTGGGCATGGCTTGTCTTTTTTTGTTTCTAATCTGGGAGGATTAGTCTTCTCATTAGCTTTACAACACCATGCAAATTCACAGTAGTGGATAGTCTGGTGAAGACCATTGCATTTTATACATTTCAATCCTTAGATTTTGCACACACCTGATGAGTGCCCTTATTTCCAACAATTCTTCCACAATGGTACTCCTGGATTCATGTTAGCCCCTCTAACAATTGCTATGAAGCTTCTGACATTAAATCTTCTGTTTATGATTGTCTTGGCTTTTGATCCATTTTGAGTATTCTAAATATCAATCCAGACAATAGACATGTCTGATTTGAAAGAAACCTTGATAACTCTTGGTTTCAATGCTAAAACAATGTTGTTGAAAATATGATTAGCTTTCAAAGTCTTTTCAACATCATCAGATGTTAGATGGGTATTAGTGATTTCGGACAAGTAAAGAATACCAACAATTTTTAGATACAATTTAGACTAGGGAAGTCTAGGAGCTTTAATTTGATCAGTGACTGTACATAATGAGTTCTTGACATATTTTTCAATCTCCTAAAGATTTAAAGAATATGCAACATTGTTTATTGAGATGATAATTCCTTTGCTGTCTGTGCAAATAAAGTCAGCTATAATGTTTGACTTTATATCTTTAAGCACTCTGTTGATGTTAATAATGTGCATACTGGACTCTCTAATAAAATACTTTGTATTTTCAATGCTCATCAGAATGATAACTTGCTTATGAGATGGGCCTTTTGATATCATATTGATTCTAGGTTTGGGTTTCTCAACATTGTTGATAATCTTCTGGACTTGTTTGATTTTATGGTCTTGAAAATTTGGGAATGTTTCTTTGATTTTCAATATATCCCTAGCAATGTTTGATATGTTAGTAGAAGAAGAAACCTAAGCATACAACTTCTTTTGCTGAATAACTGGTTTCTTTTTAAAGTATTTTGATATTTCATTAATCTCCTTCTGGGATTTAGCTGGAATAGGAGGGGAGATATATGAAATTGTAGCTGATTTGACTGTGTTCTTGCTTTTGCCATTGGTCGGAGTCTTGATAATCTGTAGGCTGAATTTAGACTTAACTATATTTCTAAACAATGTGTTTGATTCATCTACTATCAAACTATTTCAATGCACTTTATAAAGAGATAATATAAATTCCCAAGCCGTTTTATCAATGCCTTCGAGATCCTTGACATTGTTGGCTTCCCCACCTTTAATAGTCTTGTCCAGAATGTATTTTTATATTCTGGTGAGGGATTCCTTAATATTTTTCATATCTAACACTAAATGTTCTAAAAAACTGTGAAGTAATATAGCCTGGAAATTACTGTCCCAAGAATCAGGTGTTATGAATTAAAGTCCTTAGAGTCAGACAATAGAACAACTCTTGTATTGAGTAACATAAGAGAACTCAATAGAGAACTCTTCTACAAACTAGTCTATCTTATATAGTCCTACAGATGGTCCGTGCTAACTACTGTGCATCCTACCCTAAACAACCATGTGTAGTCCATGAGGCCAACATGTAGTGTCCATGTTGTATGACATCATCTGTTCTTGAATCTTCTCCCAAGTCTTGTGATCTGTCTTACTATCAGATTGTGACTGATATGACAGCGTGACCGATCAACCCTAATCCTAGTTGTTCTAAAAATAGAAAATAGAAAATGAAAAGAAAAATAAAATAAATCAAGTCCATCTTCTTTGGTCTTGACATTACCTCCCCTTTAAGATTTCTCCTCTGGAGAAATGTTCTGTTCTCTAATCTCTTCTTCTTATCTTCTCGTTTTCTTCCTCCATTTTTTCTTCTATCATCTTTACATGCTCACTTTCATCAATCTGCCTATTTTTCTTCCACTTCTTCCAATTTTTTTCTAACTTCTTTAAGTATTCTTCCTCAAACTTCTTGTCATTCCACCCATATAACAACTTTGCTGTATACTTCCCCAGTAATTCTATCCTCTTGTATTCATCTACTTCTTTTTTCCTTTCTACCTTTTCTTGTCATTTTATTTCTACTCCTTCTTATTCAAATTCTTCTATCAACTCTTCCATGTTCTTCAGGTTTTCCCTCCTTTCCCAAGTGTCTCCTTCTGCTGTAAAACCTTTCCACCATACCAAATATTTTTCTACTCCTCTCATCTTTTTCTTGTTTAAAATCTTCTCTACTTCCCATTCTTCCACTCCTTCAACTTCCACTGGTTTCCCTTCTTTCTTCTTCTGTCTCCTTACTTGTTCCTTGTATCAAACTATCCAGCTTACATTAACTACCAGATGTATTCTCATCAAACTGGGTAACTATAATTTTACTGCATTTGTTGATACCACCTCTTCTATTGCATATGGTCCAATATATCTTTCCGTCAGCTTCTTCACTGGTCTTTCTTTGAATACCAAATCTTTGGTACTCAATAGTACTCTGTCTCCCCTTTTCCACTTTTCTATCTTCTTCCTACTCCTATCTGCATATCTCTTCATCTCTTCTTGTGTTTTCTTTAAAGCCGCCTCTGTTTCCTCGTGAACTTTCTTCATTCTTTCTATGAACTCTGTTGCACTTTCTACTTTCCCTTTTTTTCTAATATCCCCTTCCATCCTCAATTCTCTCCCATAATTTGCCATAAATGATGACATCTTAGTTGCAGTATGAGTTTTATTATTTACCACAAATTCTGCCGATGCCAACCACTCCAGCCAATCCTTCTGCCTATGGTCTACAAAGAATCAAAGATACTGCTCTAGTTCTTGATTCATTCGTTCTATTTGCCCATCCATTTGTAGGTGGAATGCAGTTGACAACTTTGTCTTGATCTCCAACATCCTATTCAATTCTTTAGTCAACTCCGCCACAAACTATAGTCCTCTATCTGATACCACGCTCTCTGGCAACCCATGTAATTTCCATATGTTATCTTGAAACAACCTTGCTAGTTCCTCTGCCAATGTTCCTTCAGTAGTGGCTACAAAGTGTGTCATCTTTGATAGCTAGTCACACATTACCAGTATCACATCCCTTCCTGCTACTACCAGTCATTTTGTTATAAAATTTACCATTATGTGCGACCATGGTTTCTTTGGCACCTCACTTAACTTCAACTTCCCTGCCAATTCTTCTGTTCTGTTCTTTATCCTCTAACACAAGTCACACCCTTCCATATATTTTCCGACATCTCTGGTTACCCCTGGCCACCAGTAGTTCCTTGTTACTAGCTCCACTGTTTTCCACCTTCCTCCATATCCAACTGCCAGTATATCATGGTGTAACTGGATCACCTCTGCCCTTAACTCCTCATCCTTTGGTACATACATCTTTCCTTCCTTCAATACTAAGTCTCCTTCTATCTGCCACTCATTTCCTTATAATTTCTTCACTCTTGCCTTCTTCATCTCCTCTACTACTCTAACTACATCTTTGTTCTTACTTCTTGCCTTTTTTATTTTTTCTAACATATCTACCTCAGGTCCTTCTACTACTACTTTCTGCATACTACAAATCCAATTGTCCTTAATAAATACCTGGTTCTTATTGTCCCTTTCTACTCCTACCTCCCAGTCTGATCTTTTGCTAAGTCCATCTGCTTTTCCCATTTTTGTTCCCAGCACATGTTTCAAAGTAAAATTAAATTGAGACAAATATAATGCCCAACGAGCCTGTCTCCTATTCAACTTTTGCACTTTCATGAAATATTCTAAATTTTTATGATTAGTCCAGATCTCAAATTTAGACTGTGCTCCTTTTAACAAGTGTCTCCATGCTTCCAATCCCCTAACTATTGCCAGTATTTCCTTGTTGTGAATTTCATAGTTCCTTTCTGTTTCATTCAACAATTTGGATAAAAATACTACTGGTCTCCACAACCCATCCTCACATTCCATCAATAATACTCCCCCTGTCACATAATCCAATGTATCCACCTCCATCTTCATTTTTTTATCTATATTCAGTGCTGCCAACACCGGTTCTTTTGTAAACCACTCCTTCAACTCCTTAAATGCCTTTTCCTGCCTCTCTGTCCAATCACACTTCTTATCTTTCTTCACCATGTCATGTAATGGTCTCACCACTGATGCAAACCCTTCTATGAACTGATGATAATAATTCGCCAGTCCCAAAAATTTCTGTACATCTTTGACACACTTTGGTGTCAGCCATTCCAACACTCCTTTCACCTTTCCTTTTTCCATTTTCATCCCCTCTGGTCCTATTATCACTCCCAAGAACTCTACTTCCTTTACCTTCTATTTTCACTTCTCTGGCTTTATATACAAATCATTTTCTTCCAATCTCCTAATTACTTCTGCCACCAAC
>Ga0157358_1000613_pt1 | contig 15023 bp, 14 predicted proteins | sample AttcapACBM2_FD_111484 | JGI IMG/M metagenome (GOLD analysis project Ga0157358, IMG submission 111484) | Fungus gardens microbial communities from leaf cutter ant in Botucatu, State of São Paulo, Brazil - Atta capiguara ACBM2 | ecosystem: Host-associated > Fungi > Mycelium > Unclassified ...
AAAGAGAAGGAGAGCTTAATGGTTCTTAATTAGACTCTAGTAATAATAGGTTTGCAATACTTAGTAGAGTAATGGAAAATACATTCTGTTGTAATCTTGATAATGAAAATATGCTAAGAAAAGTAACAGTAAAGATTGGACTTGAAAGGATTAATACACAGGAAGGAGTAACAGTGGAGGTATGATTGAATAGTAGTGTAACAAGATTAATCATGAGTTTGGAATTTGCTAGGAAGTAAGGGTTTAAACCAGAGAAAATTGAAAGACCAATATAATATGAGAAATGTGGATAGTTCTCTTAACAAGAAAATATCTATTGAGTATATGGTAAGAGTGAATATTTATTACCAGGGACATAAAAAAAGGACAGAGATTGATGTGATTGGAGGTTAGAAGTAGAGTGTAATTTTGGCAATGCTATAGCTTGCTCATCACAATTATGAAATTGACTAGAGGACAGAAGGTAAAGATGATGAGATGTCCAGAGAAGTGTGGAAAGTAGTGGAGGTTAAAGCAGGAAAAACTGGGGTAGAAAAAACAAAAAAAAGAGGAGAAGAAGGAAGAAAAGAGAAAGAAGCAAAAGAAGAAGGAGTAGAAGAAGAAAGAAAAGAAGAAGAAGAAACCAAAAAGGGAGAGAATAATGGAAGCAAAAAGAGTGGCAGAAGAATAGGAGATTTAGGTTGAAGAAAAAGAAGTAGCAAAGTCAGAGGAAGAAGCCAAGAAATTATTTCCTTCAAGGTTCCACAGATGGATTCATATCTTTGGAAAGAAAACAAGTGAGAGGATGCCAACAAAGAAGCTGTGGGATCATACAATAGAAGTGAAGAAATAATTTGTGCCAAGGAGAGGGAAGGTATATTTATTATCAAGAGAGAAGAGAGGAGAGGTATATAAGTTCATTGAAGAACAACTGAGGAAAGTATATATTAGACTCTCAAAATCACCTCAAATAGCACCTGTATTTTTTGTAGGAAAAAAAAATAGTAAGAAGCATATAATATAGGACTATAGGTACTTAAATGAATGGACTATTAAGAACAATTGCCCTTTGTCTCAAATTTTGTATATTGTGGAAAACATTTGTACAAAAAAATTATTTACTAAATTAGATCTATGATGGGATTATAATAATGTATGGATAAAGAAAGAAGATGAGTAGAAGGCAGTGTTCACAATGCTAGAAGAGTCATTTGAACTAACTGTAATATTCTTTGGGCTTACAAATTCTCCAACAACATTTCAAACTATGATAAACAAAATCCTATAGAACTTAATCAATACTGGAAAAGTAGCAAGTTTCATGTAAAACCAGAAAAATGCAAGTGAAAGATTAGGGAAGTATGATTTTGAGGAATAGTAATTAGACTGAAAGTAATTAAGATGAAAGAAAAGATAAAAGGAGTGTTAGATTGGCTAACTTCTAAAGGAGTTAAGGATATACAGAAGTTTTTGGGACCAGCCAATTACTATCAACAGTTTATCAAAGATTTTGTATCTATAGCTAGACCATTATATGATCTAGTAAAAAAAAATCAGAAGTAGGATTGAATGGAGAAGCAAGAAAAGGTATTTAAGAAGCTAAAGGAGAAATTCACAAAAAAACTAATGTTAGCAGTACTAGATTTAAATTAAAAAAATAGGGATGGAAGTGAATACATTAGGTTATACCACAGGAGGAGTTTTATCTATGAAGTATGAGGATGAACAATGGAGACCTATAGTATGGTTCTTAGCTTGAAACTTCTTCCAGCCAGAACATTCAAGTTCAGCAGATGAAGTACTGGACTTGGTGGTGGTGGTGGTGAGTGTTTGCAACAGGGCAGAAATAGGCACAACATAGGAATTTGATAAGATGAATTGGATTGAAATAACAGCCCCAAAGTTATCAGGAGATTGAAGCAGAGAACACAGACCGGGAAGAGAACCTAGAGGGAGAGGAGTAGAAGTTGGAGTCATTATCTTAGAGAAGATAGACAACCATCCACCTCTTGTGCTGCCTATCAGTGACTGCGAAGGTAAGAAATTAGATGATGGCAGCAGAGATACTGGGTCTAAATTTGTCATTGGTGTAATAGGAATAGCAGCAGCAGCAGAAATTGTCTCTAGGTGCAAGAATTGATTGGTTGTCATCGTATCTGTGTCAAGAGATGTCCAGCCTCCTGCTCTAAATGAGAGTGCATAATGGAGCAATGAAAGAGATGATTTCAAGGTGGTCACAGATAACAAATCTCTCAATAAGATAGAGAAAAGCTATGAGATCCATGATAAAGAGATGTTGGTAGTTATTAGAGGATTGGAAAAATAAATACATTTGTTAAAGAGCACAAAGTTCAAGTTTGAAGTCTGAACTGATCATAAGAACTTAGAATATTTCATAAAAGCACAGAAATTAAATTTCAGACAAGCAAGATAGGCTCTTTATCTGTCAAGATCCAATTTTATCTTTAAAAATATGCTAGGAATAACAATATGGAAGGCAGATAGACTAAGTAGAAAACCAGATTGGAAAGTAGGAGTAAAAAAGGACAACAAAAACCAAAAATTAATAAAGAAGAATAGATTTGTAGCTTAGCAGAAATAGTAATAAAAGGATCTGAAGTAAATATAGTGGAAAAAATGAAAATAGCTAGAAAAAAAGACAAAGAAGTAGTCAGAGTAGTAGAGGAGATAAAGAAGATAGGAAGAAGATAGGAGTGTTAGACACAGTTCACACCTTGTTATCTGAGATCTAGAGGGGGTATCTCAAAAGTCCAGAACTAAGTAATTACATATTATTCAAAAATATAGAAGGCAGAGCAAAATGACTGTTGGCTTCAGCTTATGTGTTATACCTTTATGAGTCACATAGGTTGCATATTTTGGATTGAGGACTGGAAACTTAGGGAGTAGAAGGCCATTGGGAAGTAACAAGGTGTGTTATTACTAAAATTGAAAGAGGAGTACTAGTTTTAGTTGATTTTCAGGATGACTACTACAGTATAAACTACCAGATTATATACTAGTTGGTATATCTAGGATAGCTATCTGAGAATGTAATTGCTAAGCAAGTTACTCTGGTTACTAATGATTCTTGGATGTTAAGGGAGAGAAATCCATAGAGTTATCTTGGACTAGCAAAGACATCTATACTAGAAGATGTTTGGGAGTATGGATGAGAGTAGGTGGTTATCTGTGGGTTGGGATAGATAAGGTCAGAATATAAGATGTGAAAGGAGACAAGTGGCAAGTAGAAGAGGATTTGGTGTTGAAGGAAGAAAAAGTATATATATCAAAGAACAAGGAGTTAAGAGTGGAAATCATTCAGTTACATCATGATGTACTAGTGGCAGGATATAGAGAGAGATGGAAGATGGAAGACAATAAAGTTGGTGATAAGAAATTACTAGTGGCCAGAGATAACAAAAGATGTTGGAAAATATGTAGATGAATATGATCTGTGTCAAATAATGAAAAATAGGACAGAAGTACCAATAGAGAAGCTGATGGCAAATGAGGTACTAGAGATGCCATGAACATATTTGACAGTTGACTTCATTATTAAGTTGCCATTAGTAGTAGGAAAAGATGTGATTTTAGTAGTGTATAATAGATTATCCAAGATGACACATTTTATAACAACAATAGAAGGAACATTAGCAGAAAAATTAGCAAGGTTGTTCAGAGATAATGTGTAAAAGTTACATGGATTGCTGGAGAGTGTTATTTCTGACAGAGGACCACAGTTTGCAGTAGATTTAACCAAGAAGTTGAATAAAATGTTAGGAATTGAAATGAAGTTGTCAATATCCTTTCATTTACAAACAAATAGATAGACTGAACAAATAAATTAGAAGTTGGAATAATGTCTCTGGTTCTTTGTAGATCATAGACAAAAGGATTGGCCAGAATAACTAGCAACAGCTGAGTTTGTAGTTAACAATAAAGTATATTTAGTAACAAAGATATTGCCATTTATGGAAAATTATAGTAGAAAACTAAGAATAGGGGCAGGTATTAGAAGAAGAAACAAGTAGAAAAAAGTAATAGAATTTGCAGAAAGAATGAAGAAGATACAGAAAGAAGCTGAGGCAGTATTAAAAAAAGCACAGAAGAAGATAAAGTAACAAGCAGATAAAGGGAGAAGAGAAGCTGAGAAGTGGAAGAAAAGAAATAAGGTGATGTTGAGCATAAATAATCTGGTGTTCAAAAAAAGACTAGCAAATAAATTAGTAGATCAATATATTGGTCTATATATTAATAAAGAGGTAGTATCTACCAATGCAGTCAAATTACAACTGCCAACTTCAATAAGAATTCATCTAGTAGTGAATGTTAGTTAAGTAATGAGATATAAAGAACAAGTAGAGGAATTATAGTGGAGTCAAAGAACAGAAGGTAAAAAAGATATTAATAAAAATAAGGGGAGTTGTGAAGTACTTGATACAATGGAAAGGGTTTATAGTAGAGTATAATATATAGGAAAAAGAGGAGAATTTGAAAAATGCAATAAAAATAAATAAAGTCCAACATCTTCAACTCTAATATATGAAAGCAAAAGTGTTACAACTCAATGACCTTAGGGTTGGTCAATAAGCAAAATCTTGTATAGGGATTATACAAGAGAACTTGATGGAGTTCCTAGTACAAAGTGTTTACCTTATATACTACACTAGATGGTCCATGCTACTACTTTATCTAGCCTACTCTAAAGACCATGTATAAGCTATAAGATCAACATGTGTTATATACATTGTATGATATCATTGTTCTAAAAGTTTCTACCATATTCCATTGTGGCTATGTGACTGTGACTGTTTCATGTGACAAGTTTGTAACAGTTGTGATCATGATATCATACTAATCTCTAACTCTAAATAAAAAAAGAAGCAAAATAAAATGAAAATGAAAAAAAAATAGAAAATAGAAACTAAAATAAAGTCCATTGTTCATGATTCTGACAAAAAGCTACTCACAAACCTTTTCTGAAAGAAAGCAATAAAGACAAGCCTGTAACTCATAATGATAAAGTAACTAGAGATATATAGAACTGATATAAATAGTGTACATTGTAATAGTGAGAACTCTGTTGAGTTCCTCTTGTAAACTCTAATACAAGAGTAACAAAGATATACTAATACATCATGGTTCATGTCCTATACCAGTTGTCCTACTCTAAAGCTATATGTGTCATCTATGAGTCCACTATTGTTATGACCTTAAACTTGGCTCAGGTTGCAACTTAGGCAAAAACTTGAGTAAGAGTGGAGAATGAGTCAATTGATAAAGCATAAAAATACAAGATAGTATTTATAGCTATATCTACCTAATGACCACAATAAATACATAAGGTATCCTTAGAGAAACAATAAGGAAAAAAATGAGGAAACTGTAAGTTTGAGTAAACTTCACTTAACTCAGACACCAAGCAATGAGTACTCAAGGTTGTAATGCTTAATGTAAGAGTAAAGGTATCACAGGGGAAAATGCAATTATTTAGGTAATTATGTAATATATACTCAGTAATATTACCTAATAAGAAAGAAAGAAATATTGTTTAGAAAGCAGAGATTATATTAAAGAACTAGAGCTAGATGTAATGAGTAGTAATCCTTAGAATTACAGAAATCTCTACTACTACATAAAGATAACACAAGGCCCAGTGAAGAATGAATCAGAAGTGAAACAAGCCCCAGTATGCAGTAAACTCCTGTAAAACATAAGATATTGCTCATGTGATTATAAAAATACTCCCATTTTAACTTTTATGTCCTTATGAACTTATTCTGGAAATACTAGATCTCCCATCACATCTCACTTCTTGATTGGTTCAATAACCAATGTTCTTCATAATGTTAGTGCAATAAAGAATGGTTTGTGTGATGGTCCTCCAATGTACATTTTAATAGGGAATTCTTAATGACTTGTATCTGAGTTGTGTTTTTATTTAATAAATTCAGCCATGATCTCTTTCTAATATTGTCAGTTCATTTTTTCTCCTTGTAAAATGGCTCTATAATAATCTGGTAAGAGGAATGGTGTCATCTTTGTTGGAGCTTGTAATATTCTTAAAACCTTTTCTAAATTGTTGATTTCTTTTTGTATAAGATCAGGTTCTGGGATTGTTGGGGTGCTGGATTTGATAATATATCATATGGTTTGTGCAGAAATATTCCTTTGTCTTGAACCACTTCTTCTTTTTGTTTTTCTTTATCTGTAATTATTGGTTGAAGAGTATTATGATATGATTCCTGATATACATCTTGTATCATTTTGATATAACTCTCAACCCTTTCATTTTATTTGCCTTTGCATTGAACTAATTCATCAGCAAGTAGCACTTGTATGTGGTATGCTTGGCACTCCATGTCTCTATGTATGATGTTTCTGAGTTTCTCTGATATGCTCTAGATATCTCTTCCAATTTGTTCTTTATTGAGTTTCTCTAGTTTAAAGTAATGTAGTATTAATATCTGCTGGCTAGTTATTTGCAATATCTACTAGCTTGACTAGATTCTGGATTTACAATCAAATATTGGCCATTATCTCCAATCTCTGAATTATTGTGATATTTTCTGGTCTAATCTTTTTTTTCATGGTTTAAAGTTATAATAAAGTCCATGTTATTAATAGTGCAAGCAAAATAGGGATTAGGGGAGATAGGTACAGTTGTGAATTGGTAGGTCATTATACTGATTTCTTAGTGCTTGGTTTGTTTTAAGATGTCAACTTAGAGTTTTACCCTCTTCTTTTATCTCAAAAGCTTCATCTAGTAATCTTAAATTGTCTCCTTAGCATTTGGTAACCCTGTTTCCACTATCTACTGATTATTTTCATTCTCATATCCTTTCCAATGAACTAAGAATTATATATTATGTTCTCATTTTTAATGGTTTCATACTTCTTCTACTTCATTTTCTTCTTCTTCATTAATAATATTTGGTGGTGGTGCTGGTTCCATATGCTGTTCTTGAATTGGAGTTCCCTTCATTGTGTCAGCAAGTCTTTATTAAACACTTTGTGAATTGTCTATCTTTCTAGTAACTCTAGCTGAAATGCTTTCTGACTAATATTCTTTGTAATTTTAAAAGGTTTATATCTTTTCTGGTTTAGCTTCTTGGATGGTCATTTCAATTGGATATTTTTAGCTTCTAGCCACATGTTGTCTCCTAGCTTCAGTTCTTGTAAATTTTGTCTTTTCTTATCAAATTATCTCTTCATGGCTTCTTTTGCCATTTTCATTGATCTTTTTGCTGCTTTTCAACTTCTTTGTAATCCTTCAAGGAAGTCTTTCAGCTTTAGTAATTTTATTTTCACTGTTAGGTTCCCTTTTTATGAATGTCTTCCAAAGTTAAGTTTGAATGGGGTATAATCTGTAGCTGTATGTCTCTTGCCATTGTATTGGAATTACACTACTAATAACTATTCTGTCCAATTGTCTTGTTGGTAATTAACATAATGTTGCAGGAACACTTTGATCCCTTGATTGATTCTTTCTGTTTGACTATCTATCTGAGAATGATATGCTATAGATAGTATTCTTCTTGTTCCTAATACTTTACTGAGGTATTCTATGAATTGTAAGGTGAATTGAAGCCCCCTATTGCTAAGAACTTTTTATGGTACTCCATATATCTTCCATATTTCATTTCTGTAGATTTTGGCTATATCCTCCAATAATACTGTCATAGTTGTTGCTTTAAGTCTGATTATCTTAGTAAATTGATCTACTATAACCACAATTGTGTCTTTGTCATTTGATTTGGGAAGTGGTCTAATGATGTCAATACTAATCTCTTGCCATGGTCTTTCAGGTGTTTCCAATAGATAAAGTTCTCCTACTTTCTTCATGTGTTGCACTTTATTTTGCTGGCATTTCTGATATCCCTGGACATATTTCTCAATATTGTTTCTTATTTCCAACCACCAATAATTCCTCTTGATCAACTCAAGCATTCTTTATTGTCCTGGATATCTTATTTCTGCTGGCTTATAGTTGTCTTGTAAGATTTGCTCTTGTATCTTTTGGTTGTTTGGGACATATATTCTTCCTTTCATATAGATTACTCTATTGTCTTCCTATGCTTGTCCATTATTTTTTTCAACTCCTTCTGTACTTCTTGCTCTAATTTTGTCCAATAATGTGATTTTTTCTACTACTTTATTTCCTCTAAATACTATCACATCTGCTTCTGTATGGGTTCTTTAATTCTTCAAATGTCTTTTGGTATTCTTCTTCCCATTTCCATTCCTTTTTTTCTTTGAGTTCATTGAAAGGTTTTTCTGTATGACTGAAGTTCTTGATAAAACATTAGTAGAAGTTTGCAAATCCTAAGAAGCTTTCCACTTCTTTTATTTTAGTAGAGGTTTTCTATTCTTTGATAGCCCTAACTTTTTCATTTTTCACTTGTACTTCTTCTCTTCTCACTACCACTCCTAGTTTAGGTATTTCTTTGGCATTGATATTGTGGCAACCACTAGACCAGTATCCAATAGAAGCACAAGCAATAAATCTCACAGGAGGGATATCTAGTGGGAAACATGAGTTGTGTAATTCACAAGAAAACTCGACAGGGAACCACAACAGTATTCTACCAACTATTTATATAAAGTCCTCATAGTCTGTACTATGACTTCTCTATGTCTACTCTAATGTCCATGCCCTGTCCTCATGTCCTATTACTCATCCACCATGCATCTATCTCAAGGCCAGCATGCTATATACATGTGCTCTGATATCATACCCTCAACCCTACTCTTAATCTCCATCATCCATGTGTGCACCATGTGTATACCATGAGGAACCTTGTCCCTTGATATCACTCTATCTCTAGACTCTAAGTCTTTCTAGACTGCTCTAGATCACTCTAGGCCCTATGACATAATGTCATATGACTGGAAAGTCACATGCCTTCTCTCTCATCATAAACCAATAATATACTACTATCTTATCTTATCTTATCTGTTCCTACTCAAGTCTGTTCACACTTTCTCATCTTATAACAATTGAAATCACACTTTGACTATTTAAAACAAAGATATTGTTTCTCTGCTATCTTTGAAAACTGTATTGTCTTTTCTTTCAGTTCTTTCTTAGTCTTAGTAGATATAATGAAGTTATCCATATAATTGGCTAATACTCTACTATGTAAGAGTTCTCAGAATATGCCATTCATCATTCTATGGAATGTTTCTAGTGAGTTGTATAACTCAAAGTACATCATTTTTAGTTCAAATAGACTTTTGTTCATTAAAAATACAGCCTTCTATTCATTTCCTTTTTTGATCTGTACGTTGTTATATCTCCAGATAAGGTTCAATTTGTTAAAGTACTTGGTGTTCTTGAGCTTGTCAATTACTTTCTCTATTAAGGGTAATAGCATCTTATTCTTTATTGTATACTGGTCCAATTTTCTATAGTCTTGTACTAATCTTAGGGATCTGTCCTTCTTTGGAATATAAATATATAGTGCCACATATCGTGAACTTGATTCTACAATAAGTCTTTCCTTAAGCTGTTCTTCTAACCATTGATTCAGTGCTTCATCCTCTTTGACTATTATTGTATAGACCTTGGTATTTAGTTTCTTTGGTATGTTTTCTATTAGATTAATTTTATGATCCCATTCTCTTTATTCTGGTAATTTCTCAAATTTCTTCTTGTTGAACAAATGTATGAATAGTTGAATATACTCTAGTAAATATTTTGAATTTATTAAATATAGTTTCTTGCTAATTTTCTGTTGTTCTTTATTTGTGTCTTCTGTTGGTTGTAGTCTTTATATCCTTGATGTAAACAAAATGTTCTGGTGTTGTATCCTACATTCTGTTAAGCATTTTGTAAACCATATTGTTCCTATATTCCAATTTACTTCTAGGTTGTGTTCAGCCAACCAGTTATATCCCAAAAACATGTCTGTACCATTTAATTCCATGACTTCTATATCAATTCTTTTTACATATCCATTGATCTCTAGTTCCAGTGGTGCAAATATTGTTATCTTTCTATTCTTAGTTCTATCTGTATTGAAAATCTTAAATAATTTGTTCATTGGTTCTGTTCTTTCTTTACCAGTTATTTATCAATTCCAGTATGAGTGCATCCTGAATCAACCAGTGCCTTAAACCATAATTCTTTTCCATTTAATGTTTTGATGTTTATGTGCACATTGAGCTCTCTTTCTTTGTTGTCTCATCAGTGAGGAATAATATATTGATCAAGAAATTTATTATATACAGAGGTTTATTATATCATATCTACTCTAAACCTTTGACAAACCCTCTTGTTTGTCATTATTTTTGTTATCTGAGTTCTTCTGTATACTTCTATTCTTTATCTTCTATCCCGTTTTACAGTCTTTTGCTAGATGTCTCACTTTGTTATATTTGTAGCATTTCCTATCTTCTTTTCTTTTTTTGGCTTTTAACAATCCTTTGCCATGTGTCTATATACATTACAATTGAAACAATTAGGTTTCTTATCTTTGTCATAGTTGTCCTTGGATTTCCCAATATCCATGGATGCCTCTCTATCTCCATAGATAATTCATGACTCTGTTCTGTAGTTATAGCTACTCTCCATGGATTCATATTCTTGTTCAACTGAGATAATTGCTATCTTCCATTCCTTCAATATTTCTGGTACTGCTATAGGTAGATATCTTAGTATTGTCTTGATAATATTACTTCTGATATTTTTCTTCAACAAAAATATAGTATGCATATCATCAGTTTCAGCTTTCATGGCCAATACTTTGAACTCTATCATCAAGTCCACAATATGTTTTTTTTCTTGACAGAATGTTTCAATCTTCCATTTGGTATCTGTTGTCTTGTCCTTATTGCTAAATACTGTCTTTACTTCTTTGATGAAATCATTCTAATTCTGAATATTGTCTTCTTCTTTTAATTGATCTATTTGCTTTTATACATATATTCCTGTAATGCTCTTTCTAAGTTAGGCTAATACTGTGGTTATCTTATTATCAGTTGCTGTAACTCTATTGCTCTTGAGGAATAAACAGATTCCCTTTCACTAATTTTCAAATCTCATTTGATGTCCATCAAACTATCCTGGATCTGGAACCATGCTCTTTGACATTATTACCTGTACTGTCTCTATTGATGCTAATACTGTTGACATGTTTTCTTCTAGTATTCTTAGTTTAGAAGTTCTGTTTTTATCCAAGATGTATTTTTTGATGATCCTTAATAATTCAAGTATTTCTTTAAGTGCCTCAGTATTTATTTCTTTATCTTGTTGATCTGTCTTGCCTGTTTGTAGATTCTACCACAATAATCAGTGTCTGTTCTCTGTTCTGTCTATAGTGTTTTATACTATAATCTGTATTACTGTTTCTTTTAACAGTTTAACTATTCATCCATGATCCTACTACAAAATAGTTTCACTAGTTTTTCAATGGCCTAACTACTATACACTCTCCTTTTTGCAAGGTAAGCCTAATAATACTTTACCAAATATTATAACCTTAGATTTGGCTTAGGTTGCAACTTAAGCAAAAAACTTGAGTAAGAGTGGGGAATAAGTCAATTGGTAAAGCATAAGGATACAGGATATTATATACAGCTATATATACCTAATAACTACAATGAATATATAAGATGTCCTTAGAGAAACAATAAGAAAAGAGAAAACATTTACTACTATATAAGATGTTGATTGATCATATATGAGGATAACACAAGGTTTAGTAGAGAATGAATCAGAAGTGAAACAAACCCCAGCATATGTCCAGCATACAATAAACTCCTGTAAAATATGAGATATTACTTATGCAATTGTAACAACCATGCTATAGCCATGCCTTCTGCTATCATCATACTAGAACTTTTTTAAACCTTCTAGATCTATGATGTCATATATATCTATTATGTAATCCTCTATCACTAAATAAAAGAAAACTAAAAAGAAACTAAAACTAAAAGAAAAAAAATCAAAAAAATAAACTCTATAAAATAAAATTAAAACTATATTGAAAATAAATGCTATCTCAGGCCATATCATAACAATTAGGTCATAATTGTTACTACTTCTTACTTTAGAACAAGTTTACTTATAAAAAATGTATTTATTTTTTGATATCTACAAAAAATATAAAGCATGGGTATAATTTTAACATAATGCTAGAATCTGAATATTTAGATATGATTGCAGAGAAAAGCTACTAAAAAGGATTTTTTAGCTTATTTCAAATTTCAAGACACTATTTGTTATCTTACCATATACAATTTTCCTGTCCTAAATGGCAGTGTAGAACATGTAAATTATATATATGCAAATCTTGCCCATACTATGCTTATTCAATCTAACATGACTGGCTATCTATAGGCAGAAGCTGTATAACATAGCATTTGGCTCAAAAACTACTCTCTTATATATTTCATCTTTATTCTCAAAACTTCCCACAAGTTAGCAGCTGAGAAATATCAATATCTAGATCTCTCAAATTTAGTTGAATGGAAATCAAAGATTTAGATTGGAGTATTAAATACATCAAAAATAGAGGTTAAAGCAGTAGAAAGCTAGTTTATAGGTTATGATGATGAGTTAAAAGGATTTTGAATTTATTGGCCAACTAAATGTTTAGTAATAGCCAAGAGAGATGCATACTTGAACAAGAACAAAGTTCCATTACTGGACAATGTCAGGATTGAGAGAGAGAATAATAATTCAACATCTTCTAATCTAGCTGATTTCTTCAATCATAGTAATCTGAATACTGAACCAAACAATGTGAAATTATGTTTAATGAATAACAACAATAAAAATGACTTAAATGAATCTAAAAATGTCAAAAACAGTTCAAAATTAAATGGACTACAAAAAAATCTATTTACATCATCCTTATTAAATTCTCTACTTTCTAAAACTTCTAAAACCTTAAACAACTCATTCTCTCATAAGCAGTCAATACAAAGACCAAATCTAAGATATGATATGTGATCCAGAAAAACAAAAGGCTTTCACAACAAGAAGAATTTGGAGAAAATCAGTAAAGGAGCTCATATGGTAGTTATTAAGAGAATTTTGGAACTAAAGAAAGTAGAGATAATTGATACTAAATCAGAAAAGTTTATTTGGTTGGATTTGATAATGGAGTATGCATTTGCAGCATAAGAGAAAGACTTACTAAGCTTTGAGAAAGCAATGAATAGTTAAAAGTTCTCTTATGTTAACCCAATATAAGGTTCATTTTTTGATTTTACTCTTGGTCTTAAGTTATAACAGTTTGAGGTTTCAAGCAAAAATTCAGCATTGATTATACTGAAACTTTTGCACCAACAGTCCATTTCTCAACTCTCAGACTACTCTTATTTATTATTATATAGAAAAATTTCACAATCATTCAAGATGAAGTGAAAAATACTTATCTTCATGGTTATAATAATAATAACAAGGTATTCTACATGTTTATTCCATCTGGTTGAACTGATATATTTCTTATTCTATCCAAATATGCTCATTTATCTCAAAACAAGCTTTGCAGTCAAGTTTGGAGACTATTATATAAGAATAAACAGGAAGTACATCGCTTTTATAAATTTCTAGTAGAAACAATAATAGAATTGGGTTTTATAGTCACTCAATTTGATAAAACAGTTTTCTATGACTTCTCAAAAATTAAAGATGGCAATTATATTGTTATAGCAGCTATACTCAATGATTTTACAATTATTACTGACTCTAAAGCAACCACTAATTCATTTCTTGATAGGTTTAAAAGTCATATTAAATTAGTTTGTCTTGGAAATATTAACTAGTTACTAAAAATAATAGTTGAGTGTAATATTAAGAAATACACTATTTCACTTGGTCAGAAAGCTTTTATTAACACAATAATTGACTGCTTTCATCTACAAGATGTCTGTTCTATTAATACCCCTCTTTTACTACAAATCAACCTTACTCTAGACTAACCTCATATATCATTGAGCAAGCTTACTCAAACTGATAAAACTCTCTTTTAAGAAATAATCAGATTACTCATATATTTATCAGTCATAACTCAACTCAATATTACATTTGTAATTGCTTCTTTATCTCAGTACTTAGAGTTTCCTTTTATATAGGAGACTTAAGGAGTTACAAGTGCTTAGAAACTTTAGATGATATTTGGGTAAGATATTCTACTATTATACTACTACCATATATACTATAGTAAGATGGTCCAAGTATATAGTCTATGTACTTGACTAATCAATATCAATAGCTATAATTAGCTAAATAACTATAGTATTACTGTCATAGACTAGACAACAGAGATTAGAATAAGATAGAGGTAGTCACCAGTTTATTAAGAGCTAGTCTAAGTAATGACCAGCCTAGAAGTATAACTAAGTCTCTATAAAGTAGATCTAGACTTACAGTATTATCAATACCCCCTGATATTTTATAACTCATCTTGATTATTATAACTTAGGCGCAAGTGTGAGAGTAGAAAAATAACCTTATATGTTATAATGTGCTTGAATATAAATATTTTTCTTTTCTTTTTATCTATTTTTCCTGACTTAATATTTCTTTTCTTTTGAATTTTCTTTTATTTTTATTTTAGATGATAAAAAGACATGTAACTGTGATCACATAACATGTCACATAATATGAGTTTATAGGCCTAAACTCTAGAAAAAGAGGTTGGAAGAATGATATCAAGATATATGTTAATAGCATATTTACCTCATGGACAATACATGGATATTAGGGCAGAAGTATTTATTATTAGCATGAACTGTTACAAACTCAAAACCTTAGGGTTGGTCAAGCAAATGAACCTTGTATTAGTTTAACACAAGAGAACTCAATAGAGAACTCTGTATAAGATCGTTTACTTTATATACTAAACTACAATAGTCTATGCTACTACTTTTCTAGCCTATCCTAAATGACTATGTATTTGCCTTAAGTGTTGTGGTGTTAGGCGTGGTTCACACTGGGGTGGAAGTCTGCAGGATAAACTCGGAGATGAGCGGACTTGTGGAATGACCTTGGCTTCAGCTTATGTGCTGTGCTGTCTGTCTGCCATGTG
>Ga0157358_1000614_pt1 | contig 15013 bp, 10 predicted proteins | sample AttcapACBM2_FD_111484 | JGI IMG/M metagenome (GOLD analysis project Ga0157358, IMG submission 111484) | Fungus gardens microbial communities from leaf cutter ant in Botucatu, State of São Paulo, Brazil - Atta capiguara ACBM2 | ecosystem: Host-associated > Fungi > Mycelium > Unclassified ...
AGAATCTTGAAAACGTAGGTGAATTGATTGGCTCCCAAAAGTGTCGCTGCTTCCTTCCAATCTTTGTGAATACTCCTCAGAACAGGATAGATAAAAATTACCCCCAAAGGAATCTGAAAATATACATAAGTCAATGCTAATCCTAACCACGAGTATAAATTAAACTGCACAAAATGCTTTAAAATCAGATTAAACACCCCTGAATTTCCGAGCAACAAAATAAAGGCGAATGCAAGTGGAACACCTGCAAAGTTCGCTGCAATATTGAGAAAATAACTAATTCGTTCCTGAACACGTTCGCTTAGCTTGAGCATACACACACTCATGATAAATGCCCCAGCAATACCAATCACAGCACTAAGTAGCGAAATAATCATGCTATTCAAAAAAGCTTGTGTGTAAAATGTTTTTGTCAGTACTTCCACATAATTTCCAATATCCCAAGCATTAGTCCCATCAGTTTGAAAACTCCCAATGAGCATCATTACCATTGGGATGAAAAGAAAGAAGGCAAGAATAAGTAAAAATGGGATTAGCAACAGTCTCTTAGTCCAAGTGGTCATATAAAAGCTCCTTTATAGTCAATTCAGTCTTCAAACCGAGAAGATACAGGAGGATTGATGAGAGCTGCAAATGACTCACTTCATTATCTAAAAAACCTTTTTTGATTTTATCAGATAGAATAAAGAGTGGTGTAGCACGATGTGTTTCTAAAGTTCCGCCGTGTAAACCAAACTCATCCATACCATGATCGCTCGTCACCACAATATCGTAGCCCAAGTCTCGCCACTTTGGAATCATACTGGCTAAGATCACATCTGCAGCATTGGCCGCAATGTTGTATTCCATAGAAGTTGCACCATGTTTGTGGCCTGCATCGTCAATATTCATCGAATGAACGAGCATATAATCTGGTTGCTCTGTACTGATGATATAATTTGCATCCGCATACAAATGAGAATCTGGATAGTGATCTTCATAATAGAATATGCCAAAATCAATAGCTTTACCTGAATTGAATTGCATTCGATCTGTAAAGGGATTGAAGGGACTAGAATTATAAAGCTCACTAAACCAGTGATAAGCCGCAGCTCCAGTTTTTCCCCCATTTTCCTTTACGATTGAAAAAATATTTGTTTCTTTTGAGGGTTGGTTAGAGTAGTTATTGGTAATTCCATTTTTATATGTCGGAATACCTGTATGGATGATTTCATAGTTTGGTCGTGAATTACTTGGTGTTTCTGCGCAACCTTTTAGTCGTGTTGCCTGTGAATGTTCTACCAAGTGATTAAGATAGCCGAGTTGTTCAAAACCTACTTTTTGATTTAAGCCATCTAACAAGATTAGAATCGTCTTATTTTGCATTGGCTAACACCTGAGATTGCCATTGTTCTGGTAATTGTTGTGCTTCTGTATCCCATTTTGATTGATCTTTGATAGGAGTGACATTCTTATAAGCACTCTGTGGCAAAAGTTTGGCTTGAACATCAGCGGGAAGTTTAACATTTGTACGAATTGGACGTGCATAACCCTTAGCTAAATTGATTTGTCCTTGATCTGAGAGAATAAACTCACGAGCCAGTTTTGCTGCATTTGGATGTGGTGCGTTCTTATTGATAATTGTTGTATAACCACTCATGACAGAACCATCAGAAGGAATGACGACTTCGTAGCGATTATGGTCGATTTGATCACGATAATTCAGTGCATTGAAGTCCCAAAGGATTGCAATTTGAGTTTCCCCTTTTTCGATATTAGGCACAGTAGCTGCAGTATTAGAAAGACGACCTGATTTTGCAATCTTAGCAAAGTAATCCAAGCCTGGTTTAATATTGCCTTCATTTCCACCATTTGCCATCGCAGCAGCCAATACGCCAAACTGTGATTGGTTCGCCTTTGTCACATCACCAAGCGCAATTTGGGCAGTCCCTTTGGCCAATTCAGCCCAAGTGGTTGGTCTTTCAGTAGTTGTCTGTTTGTCTATCAAGAAAGCAATTGTCCCAGTGTATGAAAGCATCCAGTCACCTTGAGTATCCTTTGCCCAACTTGGAACATCATTCCAATAAGAAGTCTTGTAGGGTTGCAGCAAACCTTTGCTTTCGGCTAAAGGTCCAAAACTAATCCCAACATCTCCTATATCAGCAGTACCGTTTGCTCCTTCAGATTGGAATTTAGCAAGCTCTTCAGCTGATGACATATCTGTATCTGAGTGAGAGATTCCGTAAGTCGTGTTGATGTCTTTCCAAGTTCCTACCCAGTTTGCCCAAGAATCAGGCATTCCAACAGAAGCAATTTTACCTTCTTTTTTCGCAGCATCCGTGATAGTTGAAAGATTATCGCTACTACTACTTGAGCTTGTATTTTTGTTTGAATTTGAACAAGCTGTCAGTAACAGTACAGATGCTCCTAGACTTAGCGTAGCAAAAATTCTCGATTTTTTAGACATTAATTGTGTCTCCTCTACATTTGGTAATTTTTCATCTTAAAATGCCACAGTTAATAACAAAAAATAACTGTGCTTCAATTATAACTTTAAAGAGATAAAAAAAGCGGGCTAAAACGTAAATAAACTGTAAATAAACTGTAAATAAACTGTAAACGCTGTTGTTGAGAATGCTCACGGACAACAATAGCTGTCAAAATCCTGTCTTAGTCAACGAATCAGATTATATCATCAACTACCTCATGACTCTTGCTTCAATAACAGGCAGTGGTACTCTTTGTTCAATTTAAGATATCTATTTTTCTTAGAGGCAAGAAGAAAATATTTAAGACAAGTTCTCCCCCATAGTCGTCTTAAATTGGACAACATTGGATAAAACTCACCAACCCAGAATAAAATAAAACTATTAGATGGAACTCTAATAGTTTTATTCTTATTTCAACTCCTCAAAGTGGAATTTTCTTTGCGGCATCTGGAATTGGATTTTTGAGCTTAGAGAAGAGCTCATCCCCAAAAGCAAACAAAACAAAGAGGGCGATAGTGCCAATAAGAACTGCCGTCGCTCGGTGTTTAGAAGCTTTGGTGGACTCCTCAGAGCCCCATACCAATTGAATAGCAGCTAAAGCCATAGACACTAAAATCCCGATACAAATAAGAGAGCTGGTGGTTTTAGCAATCAAGTCCAAGTTCGGCACACCAGGTAAAATTTTAGTCAAGAAAGTCTTGATTCCGTTGGATAAGGGAGTGAAAAAGTTCGCTCCAACTGGAATCCCAACGACAAGTGCGATACAACCTGCCAGCCATCTTCCCAATTGTGTTTTAGCATCTCGCGTGGAGTCTTCAGACCCCCAGATCAGTTTGACCGCAATGACAATGCCTGCGATTCCTGCGACAATGGGAATAACCCATGAGACGACAAAGGTGATAATATCTACCATAATAATTTTCTTCTTTCATTTTTATTTATTTTTATGCCGGTTTACAATCAAGCAAACCGATATTCGACCGACGTGAGAGGATAGAAATTAGGGTGCTTTGCCCCAAAGTTCTGGAAAACTGAAGTTTTCCTCTTCATTCTCCGCAAGGGGCGGTGGCGCACCGAATGCAACATCTGCTTCTGGCATTTCCACCTGTTCTTGTTTCGATGTTTGTTTCTCTTGTTCAGGCAATTCTTCTCCGTCAAGACTTTCTTGAAGGGGTAAAGCTTGAACTTCTTTTGGCCCATGAATAAGCTCCGTCACTCCCTTAAAGGAAATGGAAGGCTCTTGTACAGCTTGTGAGAGTTCAAGCCCATACTCCAAAGACAAATGCCGGGATAAGAGTTGTTTAAGCGCCGAGAGTTCTTGGGACACCGTTTCCTGTAAAAGAGGAGATTTGCTCTCTTTTTCTTCTTCTCGCCCTTCCAAGAGCTCCTCTATCTTTCTCAAGGCCAAAAACAAATCCGTGAAATCAGGGCTAGGTTCCCTTGCTTCTTCTGTTACTTCAAGGTTGTCTAAGGTTTGCCTTTGGTTGGAGTCATAGATAGAAAAGGGTTGAATCTTTGTGCTGCCTTTATTAAAGATGTAGTAGGCTCCCATAGGAACCAAAGACAAAGCGTGTTGTCCCTTCAAGACAAGTGCTTCACTCTCTGGAAACAAGTCCACAAACTGATAAAGCTCTGACGGGTGATTAATGACCGACTTGGTCACAGACAAACTCATAAAAGCAGCTGTAAGCGTGCTTTTCGAGGACCCCACCCAATCAATCCAACGGGCCAAGACAAAGGCTTGGGGTGGGCCTGCATTAAGCGCCACACGGTAAATATCTTTAGGAAGCGAGCCGTTCCGGTCTTCAATGAAGAGTTGGATGTGCTGGAGTGCGGTCAGATTATGTTCAGCGTCTAAGAAAGCTTGAGCGCCTTCACTGTCTAAGTACTGATAATCCAAATTCGGATTTTTTTCTTTCAACCAAGCCTTCAAGTCCGGCGCAATGCTGTCACTGATGAGTAAGACTTTAGACTTACAAAGGGCGAGTTTTTGATAAAAGAGATTGGGTTTGAGCCAAAAATCCGGAAGGAAGTTTCCTTCCAAGTATAGCGTACTTGCCATTTTGAGGTGTCCTTTCTATTTAGATGCTAAGTTTTCGCCAAAGGCAATGACTTGTCCTTTTTCAAAATAGTAAAAAGCATCTTTCACACTGGCTTTTTGCATGTCCTCTAAGATGATGAACAAAATCGGTGGGGTCTTCTCTTCTTCAAGTCCCAAGTCCTTGACCAGACTTTCTGCCTGTGTTTGATTGAAAACAATAAAGCAAAGAAAATTGAGAGCCTCTCCGAACTCCGGGAATTTCCCTTCTGGATAGCGTTGCGCCAAGAGTTTGAACTGCTCCACTTTGACCTTATTGTAGTAAGGGGCGTCGTTTGGTAAAGCCACATAGGAAATCAGATTGCAGGTGGCTCCTGTCACAAGCTTCAATGTGAGTACACACTGGCTTTCTTTTATGGCCATGGGGTGCTTACTCCCAATGTGATTCAAGTGATTCCGAAATCCGACAAAACTCTCCAAAGTGGAAGCTGCCAAAAACACATCCACAATAGCCCAGTGTCGTTTGATGGTACTTACCACATGGTGAGCACCCAAATACATTTTGTCGGGGTCATAAACCCGCCCTTGAATCCCTAAGCGCTTCTTCAGGTGTTGGGCCAGTTTTGCCCCGTCCACCGTCAAGCTGTAAGAGGCGATGGTACGCTCTTTTAAGGAATGTTCAGGGATAAAGGTTCGCCTGATCAGACGCAAATGGTACAGCTTTTTTAGGGCTTGATTGAGTCGCTTCTTCTGTTTTGCTTCAGGAAGTCCTTCTAAACTGGGACTGTAAGAACAGAAATAACTGTTCAGCTGAAACTTTTGAACACTGCTAAAGAAACACAGAAAAGCAAAAACCTCAATGACAAAAGGGGCGGAACGCAAGTGTTTGGTGTATTGTACTTCTAAATCACTGGAGCCTGCATTGTAATTGACAAAGGGACGATCTAGGACGGAAAAGTCAAAGTCGAGGCCTTCATCCTCCACACCTCCAAACAAGAGCGAGGGAATCCGCATATTCTTTTTTTCTTTGTCTAAGAAGTATTTGGGAATCAATTTTGAAATGTAGTGCATTGTCCCTCCTAACGTCGTGAGATGTAGCGCACAAAGCCTCCATAACGATCATGTCCATCTTCAGTTGTGGTGTAGGTGTCACTCAAGCTTGCAAGCCCAACCGCAACTCGTTCATGCCGAGCGACCATTTGATGGGTGGGACGATATCGTCCGCGTCCACCTGCACGCATGCGTAAGGAAATCCCTGGGGCATCGACCAATTCCACATAGTAGCCGTCCATGGTCTCGGCTAAAAGATAAGCTTGGGTGGAACTTGCACCAGACTGTTTCAATCGAGCAATGGCATCATGAGGTTTCTCTTTATTGTAAAGGGCTTCCCCCACAATATGCCAATAGGTGTCGTTATCGCCCATCTTGCCATGGCGCTCCCGCATTTGAGGTGTCACGGGACGCTCTTCAAGGTCAAACACCTTGAAATAAACTTCTTGCCCAATACATAGGGTATCTTCTAATTTTTGTACCCGAGACAGGTGAACATAAGAGAAGGCCTCGGCAGGGATGATAATGACCACCCCTTCAAAGTCAACCTTGAGAAAGCGGTGTCCTTGTGCTCCGCGGGGCTCATAGATTTCCGCAAGAATCCCTTTCAACTCTTTTTTCAAAGGGGAATTTTCTGCACGGTAGCGGGTTTCAAATCTTTTTCCTAAACGCCACTCGCCTTGCTTTATACTGCCAAGGAGCACATAATCAGAATTGGGGCGATAATTGACCTCATCCCAACTTTGCATGGTCCCCTCAATCCGTACATGGTCTGTGATCGTCAAAGGCACTTTCTCATCGGTCATAAAGACCAAGGAGTGAAGCTCTGGCATATGGTAAGAAAGGTTTCGCTGAGGCACATAAATCACCATGCCCTCTTCTGTTTCCACTTCCACCATAGCCTCGCAATAATCCGCGTTGGTTGTTTGCCAGAACACTTGGTCATAAACAGTCTTTACCGTTCCCCAAATGACTTTATTTTGTGTTTCATAGTCTCTTGCCTGCATCAACACATCGAAATTGTTCATGCGTTTAGCGTTGGTCAAAATAAAATTTGACTGTTCCATAAATTAATCCTCCATTAATTGAAATGAGATCCTTAATTGATCTTGATAATTGTCTTTACTCCATACCTTGCGTGTGCACAGATAGGTGTGTGTCTCCTCGGTAAGGTAATAACTTACCCTCTCGGTACTCAGTCGTTGCAGGGTCTGCCTCAAAAATTCTGTCATGACGTCCTCTGGTTTTAGCTCACTGTGGGCGCTTTTAAACAAGCGGTTCAGTTTATACTCCAGTGTTCTTGCCATGCGACAAGTTAATTCTGAGGGGACGACTGCCTCTACATGATAGTAAGTCGCCGGATTTCACCTCCTTTTTTTGGGATAAATCTATCCTAACAAAACTTTTTTTACCCCAATCTGAAATCCCAAAACGTGTAAAGATTCTGACAATTAAACCACAAACCCAGTAAATATGAGGGTTTGTCTCTACAAAAAAAGAAGACCTAAATTTGGCCTTCAAAATTTTTTTATTTTTTTTTAGTTTTTTTAGTTTTTTGACAGAGCGAGCTTTCTAAATATTAGGAAAAATGACCAATAACAAGAAATCTATGTACTAATAAACACACAATTTTTGTTAAATTAAGCTAAATCAAGAGAGCGGAAGAATTTGAAGTCACATTGAAACCTTGTTCATATTAAAAAGAAGAGCTACCTAGGTAACTCTTCTTTTTAATATGATGTAACTTCTAAATATTTTTTGAAAAGCTTATTCATCCCTCTATAATTGAGCGAAAAACTGAGTGAGTTGACCTGGATTAATCGTCAATGTTTCTGTTTGACTCACATGATCTGGAGCTGAGAAAACAACTGTATGTGTACCTGCCGACAAGAATTGAATCTCAAAAGTACCATCGCTTTGAACCGCATAATCTTGACCATCTACACTAATTTTCGCACCAAATATACCTTGACCTGTAAGTTTATCTGTAATTCGACCTGCTAAAACACCCGTGGTAACTGATGGTGCATCTTGAACCAATTGCTTATTCATAAATGAAGTTTGACCTGCAACAATATTCACTGTTTCGGTTTGACTTGCATAACCTGGTGCTGAGAAGACTACTGTATGATTACCAACTTCTAAGTCTTGAATTTCATAGCTGCCATTTTGAGCCGAATAGTCTTTACCATCAATTGTAACCTTAGCATCAGGCAGAACTTGACCCATTTGATCTGTCAAAAGCCCTCGTAAACCTCCTGTTGTAACCGCTGGCGCATCTTGGACCAATTGCTTATTCATGAATAAGCCTTGACCTGCTACAATAGTCACAGTTTCCGTTTGACTGGTATAGCCAGGCGCTGAGAAGACTACAGTGTGTGCGCCTGCTTCTAAGTCATGAATCTCATAATTGCCATGTTGCACATCATAGGCTTGACCATCCACTGTCACTTTTGCATCAGTCAAAATTTGACCTCTTTGATCAGTAACTTGACCGGCTAAAGTTCCCGTGGTGACTGCTGGAGCTTCTTTTACCAGCTGTTTATTCATAGAGGTTGTTTGACCCGCTTCAATGCGGATTGTTTCAGTTTGGCTAGCATAACCTGGCGCTGAGAAAACTACAGTGTGTGCTCCAACTGATAAATCTTTGATTTCATAATTCCCATTTTGAACACCATAATCCTTGCCGTCCACTGTAACTTTTGCATCAGTCAAAGTTTGACCAGACAGTTGATCTGTCACTTGGCCAAATAAGGTACCTGTCGTAACTGCGGGCGCTTCCTTAGCCAGATCCGCATTGATAAATGTTGTTTGACCCGCTTCAACATGCACGGTTTCTGTTTGACTCACATAACCTGGCGCTGAGAAGGTAACTTTGTAATCACCTGCTTGCACATCCTTGATTTCAAAGCTGCCGTCTGCTTGAAGACCATAATCTTTGCCATCCATAGTAACCTTAGAATCGCTTAAAGTCTGACCAGTATTCTGATCCTTCACTCGACCTGATATAACACCCGGTGTACCAACTGGAGGTTTCTCTTTTTTGCTCAACTGAGCATCCAAAGTTACGGTTTTACCACCTTCGATTACAATTTCTTTGGTTTGCATCTCATAATCAGAAGCTGTGAATTTCACCGTATGTTTACCTGCAGATAAATCTTTGATATCAAAACTACCATCTGCCTGAACACCATAGTACTTTCCATCCACGTTAACCAAGGCCGAATTGCCGAAACTGCTAAGCGCAGCCCCATTTTCTTTATCTGTGATTTTGCCTCCAAAATCTCCCTTGCTCACATCAACTGTCGAACCTGCACTCAACTGAGCATTTAGGGTTGTGGTTTCACCTGTTTTAATTTCAATCTCTTTGGTCTGTGTCACATAACCATTTGCAGAGAATTGCACCGTGTGTTTACCTACGGATAAATTTGAAATCTCAAAGCTGCCATCAGCTTGAACCAAATTATATTTCCCGTCTACACTAACCAAAGCGGAGTTGCCTGTGCTTGAGAGTGCATTACCCGTGTTTTCATCTGTAATTTTACCTACAAATTTTTCACTGATAATTTCCGATGAACCTTCGCTCATTTGGGCATCTAGAGTTGTAATCTCGGCTGCTTTAATTTCAATCTCTTTAGTTTGTGTCGCGTAACCCGCAGCTGTGAATTGCACCGTGTGTTTACCTACGGACAAATTTTTGATTTCAAAACTACCATCTGCTTGAACTAAATTATATTTGCCATCTACACTAACCAAAGCAGAATTGCCTGTGCTTGACAAAGCAGCGCCTGTGTTTTTATCTGTAATTTTACCTACAAATTTTTCACTGGTAAGTTCGGATGTTCCTTCACTCATTTGAGCATCTAGAGTAGTGGTCTCACCTGCTTTGATTTCAATCTCTTTACTTTGTGTCGCATAGCCCGTCGCTAAGAATTTGACCGTGTGCTTGCCTACAGACAAATCTTTGATCTCAAATGTACCATCTGCTTGAACCAGATTGTATTTGCCATCCACATCAACTAAAGCTGCATTACCTGTACTTGAGAGTGCAACACCCGTGTTTTTATCTGTGATTTTTCCTACAAATTTCTCACTGATAATCTCTGAGCTTCCTTCACTCATTTGAGCGTCTAAAGTAGTGGTCTCACCGGCCTTGATTTCAATTTCTTTAGCTTGTGTCGCATAACCCGTTGCCATAAATTTTATCGTGTGTTTGCCTACAGACAAGCCTTTGATTTCAAAACTGCCATCAGCTAAAACAAGATTATAGTTGCCATCCACAACTACCAAAGCCGCATTACCTGTGCTTGTTAGTGCAGCACCTGTATTTTTATCCGTGATTTTACCCGAAAATGTCCCTTGTTGTGTCAACGAAGCCATAACCCCATTGTTCAAGCGACTCAATGCCGTTTGAGATGACATTTCAGGTTGAACTTGTGCTTGGGCATCAATTGCCGCATTGAGCATCCCTATCGTGGCTACTGAAAGGCCAAGGGCCAACATTTTTTTCTGTTTCATGAATATTCCTCCAAGAATATGTTTTATTTATATATTTCGCACATTGCGGAAATACCTTTAATCTGGGAATATTGAGCTCCCCTTAAATAATGTCCGAAAAATTCGGGTTTATCGAAAAGATATTTCTAGACAAAGAAAGTCTCAATGTCTAAAATATACCTTTCTTTATTCTATAGTAATAATAATCAATATCCAAGTCATTTGAAACAAAATATAAGAATGTTCTCCTAAACAACCCTAGAGTCACATTTGAAAAGAGCTGTTTTTCAGATAAACCCGAATTATATTGATAAAAGTTATCTATATAAAATTGAAGAATACAAAATAACACCGTCTAACCGAATTCAATGATGAATATGAACCTCAGCTCTCTAGCCTCTTCTACACAGGTAGAAGCTTTTTCTTTTGTTATTTTAAAAGATAAACTCTCCCTCAAAAATTATTTCAAGTTTTGATGAAAGAAATTTAATAAAATTATGAAACGAAAAAAGTAAATCTGAAATCCCAAAACGTGTAAAAATTCTGACAATTAAACCACAAACCTAGTAAATATACGGGTTTGTCTCTACAAAAAAAAGAAGACCATAAATTTGACCTTCAAAAAAAATTTATTTTTTTTAGTTTTTTTGACAAAGAAATCGCCGAATTTTAAGCGCCCTTTTTACACGAATTTTCGCCCCGTTGAAGACGGAGGTAAAAATTGTCTTTTTTGACTCAAACTATTTTTTGGTGGGGGAGTTGGAGTCGTCTTTTCAAACACAGTGTTCTCGTCTTCTTTCTCTTGTGTCTCCTTGAATTGGGACTTAGGTGCTTGAATGAGCGTACTCAGGGTTTGTGCACTGATCTGATGCGTTTGACGCAAGAGCGCTTCCAAGCGTTCAATTTTCGCTTCCAGTTCACCCCGTTGTAAAACCTCAGCTGAATCAAGTGTTGTCTGTGTGTGCCCCCTCTCCTCACTGAGATGAGCACCAATGACTTCAAGGATTTTCGCTTCATTGAGCAAGAGATGCCGCACAAAGCGGGACTGTTTGTGTCCAAAAGGACGAAGTACTTCTAATTCCTCGGGATGGCTCAGTTGCACATAGATGACTTTCTCTTCTTCTAAGTTCTCAGGAGCTGGAGTTTGCGACAGGAAAAAATTAATAAAGACAGGAAATTGACTGTAAAGCCAAACCAGCTTCTTGACTCTATCAGAGGTAATTCTATCGCCCAGATGTCTCAATTCTTCATCTGAAAAGCGCAGGGTCAGCTTGAGGGTTTTATTCTTCTGTCTCACCATATTCCCCTAACCCTTCTCGAATGGCCAATTTATAATAGCCCTTGACATTGGCCATTTGTGAATCTTCTATAATTTCCACAGCTACCTTGCCTTCAAAAGCTTCGACTAATTGGCTGCCCAGTAAGAAATTAGCACCGCCTCCGGTTTGAAAAATAACAGAGAGTTCTTCTGGTTTAGGAAAGCGGCGACGATAGACACCTTTCATATAGTCCGTGGCTTTTTGACGTTGTTCCATAAAGGGTTCTGTTAAGTTTTTAATCTGAAGGGTGTTTCCCGAGTTATAGATATAGCCTTTGTCTTCACTACCCTCTAAAAAGATTTTCTCAATCTTGTAATCGGCCAAAGGCGACGTCAAATGTACCGCCCGGTGGAAATAATCTACCCCTGTATCTTCTTGCCAAGAGGTCGCTCCAGCACCCAGTCCCAATTGATGTGCCGTATCCACTAGGGTGGTACCACCCCCAAAGTCCACAACACCTACCGTTCCTTCAATGATCCGTGTGTCTAAAATATTGAGGTCCTCATCCACCGCCAAGTCCCAAAGGGTTCCATAGTACTGTGGAACAATCACGACTGTTTTGATGGTGTAGGTGATTTCCGTTTCACTACCTTTGCCTTCTTCAATCATTTTTACTGTGTGAGAGCGTCTCAAAAAGTCATCCAAGTACGTGACAATATCGTCATTTTGCTCGTCCATACTAGGCAAGCCTGTCACAAGGTCAACCTCTAGCATTTCCTCTTCAAAGTCTTTTACCGCAAAAGCTAGGGCATATTCAAACATGGCCTTGAAATCGGGAGAGGTGTAGCGTGAGAGACCAAAACCGATGGAGCTGATCCAATTGGACTCATACCCCATATCGGGCAGCCCTGGACCAAAATACATGGCTTGGTGGTCATTGATGGCCGTTGAGAAGAGTGGGGCTTTTGGGGCAGTCCCAAAGCCTCCAGCAATAGCTCGTCCTGTTTGGTTTTTAGGAAGCATTGCGGTCGGGAAACAAGAGCTTGCTTTCCCTGTTTTGATCTTGACATATTTATTGCCTAAATCGAGTGCAATGGCAACACGTGGTTTGTTTGAAGTACTCATGTGAATAGTTTCTCCTTTAATTTTGATGGTTTCATTCTAGCATCTCTTTTTTATCAATTGAAAGGTCAAAAAGGGGATTTCAGTCTTTATTTTCTTATAAGTGCTTGATTTTACTTTTTGTTTGAGTATAAATTTAACTGCCTCTTCATTTCGTTTTTTCTCCTCTTTTAAGCATGCTACAATAAGGTGTAACGCAATTTTATTATATAAAGGAGTTTTATGGAAAAACAAAATTTTGAAACAAAATGGAACTGGGGAGCTTTCATTGACGCTTTCGGTTTTGGCATTGGGAATCGGGCTTATCTTTGCCTCTTGGTTTTGATTCCAATTTTTAACATCGTATGGATCTTTGTGGCAGGTGCCAAAGCAGAACAATGGGCCTTGAATAATCCCGCAAATGACTATCGTGATGAACAAGAATTTCGTAATGTCATGGACAGCTGGCAACGTGCTGGTTTTGTACAATTCTTACTCTTTGTGGGTGTCATCGGACTTTATATCTTGCTTGCCTTTCTTGGCCTCTTTGCCCTTGGTCTTTTTGGTAACAATTATTGATTGTATAGACTCGCTCAAGCGGGTCTTTTTTTAATTGTCTTCCTCAAAGGAAGCATTCAAGAGAAGAGAGACAAAAGAGAGTTTTTCTTCCTCTTCTGAACTTTGAGGAGGAGGAGGAACAAGAGGGTCTGGATGTTGTCCATGCAGCGACTCTTGTGTCTTGATCTTTCTTTGCGCCTCTTCCATGTCCGCTTTGACATGTACTCGGGCAAAAAGAGTGGCACTTGCACTTTCTCGTTCACTTTGTGCCACTTCCTCTTGAATTTCTTGAAGGACCGTGCTAGCATCCTCACCCAGTGAGAAAAGATCTATCGCATTCTCATTGTAATGCTTCAATTGCTTTTGATATTCCCCAAACCAAATATTCATTTCTTTGAGGTTGGCTTTAGGCAAAGAATCGGTCATCTTAAAAGCTGGGGTGGCTTTGACTTTTGAGAATTGCACCACTTCCCCTTTCCCGTTGGTTACACCCATGGCCAGGGTAAACTGAGGCAGATTAATCAAATCTCCCTCAGTAATATTGGGCACCATTTCTGCACGTTCTGGCACTTTTGATTGTGTGGCTCCTTGTTCTTGAAAATCAAATTGCCCTTCTATGTAAGAGGCTGTGATGACTTCTTTCTGGCCAAACAAGCGCTCGTACCACTTGGCATCATCGGGTAAAACGCCTTGAAAAACCGCACGGTTTCTTAAATTGGTAAAGAAAGAGGCCGCAAACTGAGGGTTTTCTTTGGAGTAGTACTGACTCTTTGACTGACAGGCATAATGTCCTGGTGTTTGGTATTTCCGATTTTGTGCCGTAAAGACCGGAGTGTTGTCCGTCACATATTGGGGGTGTTCATCGCTATAGTAAGGGAACATAGGATGACAATAAGGAATTCTCCTGAAAGAAGCCTGTTCTGCGGCCAAGGAGATGAACTTGGCAAAGATGGAAACATCCCCACCCAAATCCTTCACGTCTGTGTTGACCAAGAGAATCCCGCCATATTTAAGCAAGACATCAAAATTGAAGTCTGTGTCTTGAAAGAAGACACGACTGATATAGATGTTAGAAGCAATATCATCAATGACCGTTAAAAGCCCTTGAACATGTTCATACTTGGCATTTAAGATAAGTCCTTCTTTCTCACTCAAATTCTTGTCCCAATAATCATAGACATCTTTTGCGATATCGTATTTATAAGTGAAGTCTCTGTAAGCTGCCGTCAATTTCTGAAGTGCAGTGAAAGAGTCTTTTTTCTTTTCTAGTGCTTTGATGTACTGTCCCAATATTTTCTTGCGCTCCCAAAGGACTTCATTGTATTTCAATTGGTTAAAAGCTTTGAAAGTGGGCGCACTGCCGACCAAATTTTTATCCAAGTGATTCGGGATCATATAAGAGAGTTTTAACAAATAAATCATTTTTTTGAGATAGGTGCGCTGGGTATTGTCAAAGAAGGCATTGGAAGACTTGGACAAGTCGCCAATGATTTTGGTAACCATGGTCACTACTTTATCAACCGGACCCGCAAAAGCATTGAGCCCTGGTGTTTCCGGGTCTGCCGGGTTCACATAGGTCATCATTTCTTTGGGTACCCCTGTTTTGAGCAGGTCTTCATAAATGGCCCGAACCAAATCATCTGAAGGTTCAATAACCATAAAGCCATTCAACATCTTCCCTGCCCGGCGCTTGGTAAAGAATTTCTTCTCAAAAGTCGCATCGTCCTTGTATTTCTTACGAAATTTCACGAACTCTCGAATGTAGCGGAAGAAATAAGTGATGTCTTGATAGACAAAGGGTCTGAATATGGCTTGAGACTTCCCGACCCCTACAGGACCTTGGGCAAGGAAGTTGTTCATACGTGCCACTGGGTCTAACCAGAGGTGCGCCCCTGAGCTTTGGTCTACCCCTAAATAAAGGTAAGGTTCATAATCTTCACGCTTGCCCAGAAACATTTCTGTGAAATTGGGGTTGTCAAACCACATGCCTTTGGCCCAACGGGCATAGAAAGTGCTCCATTTGAGATAAATCTCATAGAAAC
>Ga0157358_1000615_pt1 | contig 15005 bp, 6 predicted proteins | sample AttcapACBM2_FD_111484 | JGI IMG/M metagenome (GOLD analysis project Ga0157358, IMG submission 111484) | Fungus gardens microbial communities from leaf cutter ant in Botucatu, State of São Paulo, Brazil - Atta capiguara ACBM2 | ecosystem: Host-associated > Fungi > Mycelium > Unclassified ...
ACTATTTGTTTAAATACCTATAGTCCTGTACTATTTGTTCCTTATTATTCTTTTTCTCTACAAAGAACATTAGTGCCATTTGAGGCAACTTTGAGGGTCTAATGTACCATTTTCTCAATTGTTCATTAATAAACTTGCATACCTCTCCTCTCTCCTCTCTTAACAACAAATAAATCTTCCTCTTTCTTTAATTGTATGATCTCACATTTTTTTCACCAGCATCCTCTCACTCACTTTTTTCCCAAAGACATGAATCTATTTGTAGAACCTTGGAGATACTAATTTCTTGGCTTCTTCCTTCAACTTTACTGTTTTTTCCTCCTCATTCCAAACCTCTCATTCTTTCAATACTTTCTTTGCTTTCATTGTCTTTCCCCTTTTTGATTTTTTCTTCTTTTTTTTGTTCTCCTTTACTTTTTCCTTTTCTTCTTGATTCTTTTCTTCTTCCTTTTGTTTTTTCCATCCTAGCTTTCTCTACTTTAGTTTCTATTGCTTTTTCTACTCTTCTGGACACCTTGTCATCTTCACCTTTTCTGTTCTCCAGTCAATTTTATGATTATAGTATACAAGCCACAGCATTCCCAAAATCACTTTCCACTTTTATCTTCCAATAACATCAATGTCCATTCTTTCTCTGTGTTTTTAATGATAAATATTCTCTACTGTATACTCAATTGGTTTCTCCTTGTTGAAAGAACTGTCCACATTTCTTACATAAACTAGTCTTTCTATTTTTTTCAACTTGAATCTCTACTGTTACAACTCAAAGACCTTAGAGTAGGTCAATGAATAGAACCTTGTATTGGGTTAATACAAGAGAACTTAGTAGAGAGCTCTATACAGGATAGTCTACCTTATATACTAAAACCTTATGGTCCATGCTAACTACTTCTAGCCTACTCTAAATAGCTATATATTTGCCTTAAGGTCAACATGTGTTGTACATGTTGTATGATATCATCCTTCTAGAACCTTCTATGTCCTTCTATGCATCTTGTAACTTGTGACTATGTCTGTCAAGATCACAAGAAGTGGACTTAGCTTTTCTTATTTTCTTTTCTTATTTTTATTTTATTTTCAATTTATTTTTCTTTATTCTATTTTTAGAACTAGGGTTAGGGTTAGAGTGACAAGATCACACTGTCATACAGCAGGTCACATTAGATGACATGGTCACAAGTCACATGACATATAGAAGGATATAGAATATTCTGGAAGAGATAATGTCATATAATGTGTGACATATATGTTGATCTTGAAGTGTATACATAGTCATTTAAGGTAGGCTAGAAATAGCTCACACAGACCATTAGGTATTAGTATATAAGGTAGACAATCTTGTACAGAGTTCTCTATTGAGTTCTCTTATATTAACCCAATACAAGGTTCACTTTCTTAACCAACTCTAAGGTTTTGAATTTGTAACAATGTCATCTAATGTGACTGCATGATCTCATCACTCTAACCCTAACCCTAAGTTCTAAAAATAGAAAAATGGAAAATAAATTAAAAGAGAAATAAAAATAAAAATAAAAATAAATTAAGTCTGCTGCTTCTATCTTTGACACCTCCTTCCTAACAAACTCTAAACTCATCACCAACTTTGTTGTATCACTATCAAACAAAGCCTCTACTATTACTCCTTCCCAAGTATTAATTCTTCCTAGTCCAATCTTCACAGTTACTTCTCTCAATAACTCTTTTTCTTCTGTTTTCTATACTTCTACTAGTTTTTTCTTCTTTTCTTCAATTTTTCTTCCCTTAAAATTGTCTTTCTATTCTTCACTTGTTTTCCTACTCTTAACATCCTACATTCATTTCTCTTCTTGCTAATATCTCAAATCTATTTGAAGACTACTGTGTTGCATCTTTCTTTTCCTTTTTAATCCTGCAATTTCTTACAATATGTCCAAATCCTCCACAACAAAAATATTATCTTTTCTACATTGCTTTCTCCAAGTTTACCCTTTTCTTTCTTCCTGTTGCTTCCACTGTCTTTCTGCTTCCCTTTCCATTACTATTCTTATTTCTTCAATCCTTTTCATTTATTTTCTCTTTTCTTTCTTTATCTTCTGTCTTACCCCTCAATCTTTCTTTTTCCTTCTCACTTTCCATTCAATATTGATTCAAATTGATAGCTTTTTCATACTATTGTCTAATATTTCTAAAAGAGCATTTTGCTTCTATCAACTATCTTTTAATCTTTTCATTTGTTCTTCTCTTGAACTCATTTATCAATAGTCTTGCTCCATAACCACTATCTTTTGTTGCTCATCTGAATATCTGGACATATTTGTCTATAGTACATTAACCTTGTTCTACTTGCTTCAACTTTGTTATCTTCACTAACTCTTTATCATCTCCTCCAAACTCCTTCTTTATTTCTTTCAAAATTTCTCCTACTATTTTGAATTCCAACATTCCTGTTTTCAAGTTTTCTAATATATTCTCTTTCCATATATCTGCTAAATCTCCCTACATATATATCAAAACCCACTGTATTTGCTCTTCTACTATCATTTTCCTCATTCTCATATTTATATACAACCTACATGCTATTACAAATCTTCTAACTTTGCTAGCTTCTCTATCAAACAAAGGCAGTTTGACCACCTCTATATAGAATCCATTACTGGGCCTTAGTTTAGCTTCTCTTCTCAACACCATCAATTATTTTTACATTCTCACTATCTGCTTGTTTTGTTGTTGCAATAAAAGTAATATTTGTTTAATTGAGTCATGTTGACTTAGATCAAAACTAGGTAAGGGAGCAAGACTAGTATTGGTCCTACTTCCAAATTTCATCTCCACTGATATCTGTGTAGATGCTAATAAGCCTTTTTCAAGTTTCTTTTTTAAGTTACATCTTATACTATTTAGCTACTGCCCTAATGAATACTGGCTATTATCTCTAAGTAGGAAATCTCTACTCTAGACATTTTCTTATTAGACAGTGTTATTTTTCTATATGAATAAATTACAAGTAAACACTACAGCATAAGACTCCTATATGAAAGTATAAGTATACTATATGATACTACCAATTTAAATAATAAGTATATCTAGCCAGTAGCCTAGGTTTAGTTACTGACATCTATAGTGAGTCTTCTAGTGGCTACTACCATTTTCTTAAGCCTAGGTTCTAATTATATCTTCTTAAATTTTTTTAATCAACAATTTATTGTGAGGGCAAACTGTGGTAGCTACTTTGTAACTATGTTAAATAGGATTAAGCATAAAATGAAAAGAAAAGAAAAGATCAATGAAAAATATAACTAATGTAGTAACAAAATAGCATACTCATATAATATTTTCTCTAAAGAAGAAAGCATTGGAATTAAATTCTAAAAATGAGATAAACTGATTAATCATATTTCTCATTGAATTTCAGTACTTGTTAAATCTTCTACAGTTGTAAAAGATATATTTCAATTGAATAAGATCCACATGAACAACTGAAGTTTTTACTTGGAAAAAATCTAAGTCTATATTCTCCTATGGGAGAATGATTAGCAATAGCTTGAGTAGCTCAAGCACAAAGCAAATTTAAGAAGCTAAATTGTTTGATTTATAGTCCTTCTTTGGTATAGGAGAGTTTGATATTTGAAAGATCATTATTTAGGAGATTTAGAAAATTTCTTCCCTTATGATTAGACATTTTGAATAATGTATACCACTCTTCAATAATATTGTCATATTCCTTCTTCTTGGTGAAGTTTCATGATATTTTGCTAGGATAAAGTGGAACAAGATTGAATTTATTCATATTCTTGTCCATTTGTTCATGAAGATGCTATTTCTTATTACTAGGACAGTTCCAAAATTCAATAGAGTTATCCAAATGATTGTTAAAGAACCTTGGAAATCCTTAGATATTGTAATTGATTGGAGTTAGTATAAATGTATAGAGATCAACAATTCTTTATACTATATGAAGAACATCTGTAATGACAATGATATAAGAGAAACTAGGTATTTGAACCACCTGATTAATCCCACATCTGAGTGCAAATAATTCTGCCTCTGTAGAGGTGATATTGATGGCATGGTGAAGTGTTTTCTTCAAAGAACTATTGAATGATATAGCAACATTATTTTGGATGCTAGTATCCAAAATAACAAGTACCATATTTAGTTCCAATGATGCATTGAAAACAAGTTCATCCAGTTTATTATAGCAGGCTGTTTTGCTTTTATTAGAGCTGTGATTAGTCTTATAGAAAGATATGCAACTAGAAAAATATCAATTAATCTAGTACCTAGATGAAGTTTGCAGTTTAGTGAATCAAAAGACAGAAAAACCCCATTAAGATGATTGTTGACATCTACTATGGAGCTTTTGATTCTTTATTGTTGCTTGGAAAATGTATAATCCAAGGAAAGACAATGAAGTTGAGATTGGAGAGCATGTCTTTTCTCAAGAAGCAATTTAATGGCATGATTGTGAGAGAGAGAGTAGCTGTTTGTAACTAATGTCTGCTACTCAATTTTTTAAGGTAAAGGTGGATGGAAATTAGGCCTGTAATAGCTTTGATTCCCATGGTTAGTGAGATATAGAAAGCACCTAAGATTTATAACACAGCTCTTCATTGCATTTTATTGAGCTTGTTAAGTGAATAAGATAATAGCATGTTATTATAATATCAAAGGGAGAACCCATAGAAAACAATAGGGAGAACACATGTTCTGTAAAGAAGTCATTTTTGATACAGTAAAAGATTGCATGTTAAGTTTCCCAGTATTTTTATGTATTTGACTGTGGATTAAGCTTTGTTGGCACAGAATTTGACATGTTGAGAAAAAGAAAGCTTTCTGTTAAAAATAAATCCCAAATAACTCCAAGTGTCTTTAAGATATAAAACTAAGCCTTCCAAACAACTGAGATCTAAATAAGGTGGATCAAAAACTCTATGCAATCTGGAAAAATGAAACACTTCAGTTTTTCCATGTTCAATAACAAGACCAAATTGATCAAAAATTGAAGAAACAATATTTTAACTACAAAAGAGAACTGAATTGGTTTTTTCAAAAGATTTTTCTTGAGATATAAAAAGACTGTTATTTACAAAAGAAAGGAAAGAGACAGGAATTTTTAGGTTTTTTGCTTGTTTTTCAAAAATATGAAAAAAAGAAATAAGTAAAAAGCTGATAGGACAGAAAATAAAGTGGAACCTTGTTCTACACCAATATCAATATTGAAAAAAAAGACAAAAATTTGTTCTAGAGATATTAGGTTTTTCTACCAACTAAACAATTAGAAAAAAAGAAGAAATTCTTGGATTGAACCCAGCCTTATCCAGAATAAAAGAAATGAGATGGTGGTTAAGTAAAAGAAAGAACTGTGCTACATTAAATGCTAGAGTGCTTGTTTAAATGTTTTTAATCCAACCCAAACAAATTAGATAAGTTAAGAAGTTACCTGCATTAGAAGTAGATTGTTGCTTGAGCCCTCCAAGTTAATTAGAATGGATGAAATTATTAGCAATAGTATGGTACTGCATTCTTTTTCCAATGACTTTTTCAATCAATTTTCCTAACATGTTCAAGAGTACAATGGGACAAAAGGACTTTGGAAAGTCATAAGATGTCTTGTTGAGTTTTGGAATGATAATTGACAATGACATCTTAAAGTGAGAAAGCCAATAACCTAAGTTTATACAGGTATTAGCAATGTCAATTATGACACTCAAGCATGAATCATCATTAATAACACATTTGAGATGCTTTCATGAAACTCTGTCTGGTCCTAGTATAGATGAGTTACTACACTTCAATATAACAATCTTAAATTCTTCTTTAGAGAAAAGGTTCTACAATTGATGAAGAGCTTACCAAAGTTCATCAAGTTTGATACAAGGTTGACTGTTAAAATATAATACTTCAATGGTGGGTAATTTCCATTTTTTGACCCAATTCATAATATCCTAAGATCTTTGATTCTTGAATGTAATTTCTTGAATTTTTTCATTGAAGAATACCTATGTAGTCTTGTTGATAGTACCTTTGAATGTCTTTTAATCATTGATTTGCTTAGATGTTCTATATTTTAATAGTGTAGATTAGCATTTTTACTTACCATTCCTTTGAGTGTTTTGTAATTTTGATGCACTTTGAGTGTTTTTGCCACAAGAGATTTAAAATTCTAATAAATTCTTGAACAGCAAGTTCAAGTGATTTTCTATCCATTAATTGAGAAGTATTGATTCTTTTGATATTTTCTATGAGTTCACAAGTAAACTTTGAGTCCTCTTTACTGCCTTTGATAATGATGTGTCTTTTATCTTGTATGAACTCTTCTATAATGTGGATATCAACTCCTAGAGGAGTGTGGTTATAAAAGTATTGTGATTCTGGAAGAATAGTATGATTATCAAACTCCAATGTATTGAGTCTGAAAAACATCAAGTTAATGACAGAATTTGAATATCTGGTAGGAACAGAGTTATTAGAATATGAAAGTGAAAGATCAAAAGTGTCTACAATATTTACAAGCAAATTGCTATGAATTGAATGAAATAAATACAAAGAATTCCAATTACTATCCCTAATATTAAAGTCACCAGTCATAACTAAAAGAAAATGTTGCTAATGTTGAAAAAAGAAATGTATGATGTTACAACTCAAAGACCTTAAGGTTAGTCAATAAGAAGAACCTTATATTAGGTTAATACAAGAGAACTCAATGAAGTTCTTAGTACAAGATATCTACCTATATATACTAACTAGCCATGATCTATGCTCTACTTCTTTAGCCTACCCTAAAGTGACCTTGTGTTAGCCATGAGGTCAACATGCATTATGCATATTGTATAACATTATTGTTCTCAATCCTTCTACTATGTTCTTTGTAACCTCATGACTATGTGACCACTACTGTGACTGTGTCAGGTAATGTTACTATTGTGTGACAGTATGATCATGATGTCACTTGATCCTAACCCCAGTTTCTAAAATAAAAGAAAAAGTAAAGTAAAGTAAAGTAAAAATAATGAAAAGGAAAATTAAAAGAAAGTTGGGTCTAAGCTTTATAAGTCTGATATATGAGATAACTCTAGGATAGTCATTTTTGTCCAATGTACTTCTAGAAAAAGTGATCCAATTCAGGTGGTTAGAAACACCTACTACTTTGTCTCCTTTTTTATTAGATAAACTATGAATGGCATAAATAGTTGACCAAGGTGGTTTTTGGATGAAAATAATATCAAAGTCTCTATTGGTCTCCAATATCATATCAGTTAGGACTCTGTTCTTGCAAACATTTTGCAAGAAAAGCTTGATGCTTTAATAATCATGCCTAAATCTTACTTATAGTTGAGCAAATTGAGTTCTTCCTGATTTCTCAGAGTTCTTGATATTTCTTTATGTGCCATTTCTTGTTTAATCAATTTCTCCAGAATGGGAATTGATTTGAATCTGCTTGGTATTTGCCTTTGTAGTTCAAGTATTTAAATACATAAGAACAAGATTCTTCTTGTTTTCATTTTGAGTTATGACAGATTGATTTTAAAGTTTGCTTTGCAACACCAGGCAAAGAGATAGTGGTGTTTGATCTTATGAGGTCTATTGCATTTAATGTATTTTGATCCTTAAGCTCTACATATGAAAGTAGTATATCACTATTTTCAGTAGTTCTTGCATTGGGAGATACTTGGGTTCATATTTGCATCACAAATGGTGGCAATATAACTCCCAATATTGAAACACCTATTAACAAGACATTTAGCCTTACTACTACTTTGGATATCTCATATATCCAGCCAAATGATAGCCATATCTGACTTGGATAATATCTTGATAACTTAAGACATTAAAGCAAGAAAAACATTTTTGAAGATATGGTTGTTTTTTAATATGGACTCAACCACACTAAATTTGATGGGCATGTTAGTATTTTCCATCAAGTATAGAATACCTATGATTTTTAGATAGAATTTGGATTGAAGAAAATGTAGCATCTCCATGTCTTTAGAGTCTAAATAATCAGCATTCTTAATATAATTTTCAACTGTCTATAAGTCTGACATAGAAGCAACCTTATTCATTATAATAATAATACTATGTTGATCTGTCCTAATAAAGTCTGCTCTAGCATTGGATTTGATATTCTTGAGCATACTATTAATGTTAGTGATGTGTGCACTTGAAGAAGCAATGAATTGAGTTTTATTATCATTGCCTATGGGGACAATAATATGTTTTCTCAAAGGATCCTTGGTTGTTATATTGATCTTGGGCTTGTTTTTTCCAGAATTATTGATTGTTTTTGATTTTCTTGGTGGATAAACTGGGGAAATTCTCCTTGAGTTTCAGAATTTCACCAATACTTGGAGCTGATGCTTGTGCATATGACTTCTTATATTTCTCAGGTTTATTAGCTTTTTTATCTCTCTTATTGAAGAACTTTGACTTCTCCAAGACTTTCTTGAACAGTCTTGCCAGAATTGGAGGAGAAAGTTTGACTACTTCTATCTGTTTGTCTTTTGATTGTTTAGTCCTCTTGATAGGTTTGATGCTATTGATTTTAGGAGAATATTTAAATACTACATTCTGTTTGATTGTCCTGTTGTTTTCATTAGTTGTTAGTGCATTCCAACCTGATTTGTAAATGGATGAGATAAATTCCCAGGCCACCTGACCAAAGCCTTGAAGTTAATTAACATTGTTTATCTTGTTACTTTCTACACCTCTATTCTTGATAAAGTTGGCTATATGTAATAGTGAAGTTGACATATTCTTGGAGTCAATTTCAAGAAATTTTATAGTACTAAAAATAGAAATGGGGTGAACTTTTCTATCCCAAGTATTTAGTTTGATCAGTTGATTAATATCATATAGGATTGGAATATTTGCAAACTTTTGGGAATATATATGTTAGTAGTATTGTTTGTTTCACCTCCTCCTTATAAACATGGCAAGTTGTTAAGAGCAGGTATCTTATTATTATCCTATGGTATCCTCTTATTAGGGCTAGTGTTGATTACATTGTTAACTATGTTATCTTCCTCTACTCTAAAAGTAGCATATCAAAGAAAAAGTCTCTCTTTCTTATTATTCTTGACCTGTTTGCTCCAGGATATATTGAAGTTTTGAATTTCCATCCTCTCATAATAAGAGATAGAGGATGTTTTAGGAGTGAGTTAACAACTTTTTTAAATTGTTCTCACTTAAAGAAAATGATCTTCCTCTAGGAGTGTCAATGTCCATATTCATATTTAAAGAGTTTAGAACAAATGAAATGAGTAAAAAATCTGTAGGAAATAATATATTCACTAATTCTCTTATATATGCTCCTATACAAGATAGTGGTAAGAGAGAAAGAAACATTATTGTATATCTTCTTAATTAAAAAGTAGTATTGTTTCTCAGTTAAAAATAAAAAGTAAAATAATTTCAAGAGACTAGTTCCAATTTTTTATCTACCTATATATATAGCTATTCTAGAGTTATAATGAAGTGCAACTACTTATTGACAGAGGTCTACAAAGTTGAGAACATGCATTTTTTCATGAGATAAGAGCAGTTCATTGTCTTCTGACCATTCTAAAGACCATGATAACTTTATTGCTAGATTATAGAGTTTGTACACAGTTTAGACCACAGGTTTCTTTTGTTTTTATATTCAAGTAGTAAGAAACTCTGGCTTGAACAATATCACATCCTGATTATCTTGAAAACTAGCATTGTAGTATGCTTGCCTAAATAGTGTGTTAGACTTTGTCATGGACTTTTTATAATGATAGTATAGCAAGAAGTCAAAATGTGCCAAGTATAATGACCACTAGGCTTATCTTCAGTTTAGTTTCTTGACAGTTGTGAGATATTTCAGGTTCTTATGGTCTGTTCAGATATCAACTGAGATTGTAGCTCCTTTTATAAAATAACTCTATTTCTTCAATATGTTAATAACTGCTAACATCTCCTTATCATATATCTTATAGTTGTGTTTTACTAGGGAGAGAGACTTGCTGAGGAAGATGACCAGATATTATTTACCATCTTTATTGGAGGTCTTGAAAAGTACTGCTTTAGTCACAAAGTCTAAGCTGTCTGCTTTGATATGAAATGAGGCAGAATTACTCAGAGAGATCAGTACTAGTACTACAGTAATAAATTTCAGCATCAAAAGATAATTATTGTGTGGGATCACAGGTCCAAGTACTATTATTTCCTGTCATATCAAAAAGAAAATAAGCTATACCTAAAAAGCTATAGATAAATCTTTGGTTAAAAATAAGTAAAGCTAAGAAATATCTTCAAGTTTATACAAATAGTTTGTACAAGTCAGTTGCAAACTCTGGCAACTTTCATGAGGTTCATCTCAGCTTGATCCTCTAAAATAACCAGACATGTAAGAGAACTCTTTACTAAAGTCTAAATTCAAGTCTACTATAGCCTAAACCAATTTCATAAACCTCTTATTCTTTAACTCTTATATAACTACTCTACTACAATATCATTGGACTCTCTTGACTTTTGCAGCACCACTGTGGACTCCCACTTATCCTCTTTTAACCATCAATTTACTTCTTCTAACCACTAACTAATAAGTTCTCATTACTTAGCAATATTCTACTTAGGTTTCTAACTATATAGCTCTATTATTTGGTATTTATATTACCAAATATTCTGACTGATATTCTACTTGATTAAAATAGATCTTTGAGTACTTAAAGTAGCTGTTATCTCTAGGAAACTCTATTTTGTTTTTTTAGAATTTCTCTAAAGATAAGTCATACATATAGTATTGTAGACAATATCACTTAGAATTTCCCTGAAGTTGCAAACCCTGCTAAAATACCACAGACTCTCAGTTATTCTGATAAAACCTAAGTACTCAATATACAGCTTGTCAAACTTATACTTGGCTAAAACTTCCAGAACTCTGCAAACTGCTTTGTGATGCTCTTCCAATGTCCAAGTGAAAATAAGAATATTGTTCAAGTATACTATTATAATGCTTTCTACTATGAGATTTTGAAAGATGTTGTTTATTATGGTTTGAAATGTAACTAGGCTATTAGTCATATTGAAGAATATTATCAAAAGCTTAAAAAGTTTATAGTTCATGTAGAAGACTACTTTCCACTTATCATTGTGCTTGATGTAAACATTATTGAATCTCCAGTATATATTTAGCTTGGTAAAATATTAGATATCTTGAAGTTTTATGACAAGCTTAGAAATTAGTAGGAGCAGGTAATTATTCTTGATTTCAATCAAGTTGAGATTTCTTTAATGTTATACTAAATAGAAAAAGTCATTTTTTTTCTTAATAAAAAAACTAATATAGTTGTAGAGAACTTTGAAAATCCTATTTATCAAGTATAGAAATTCCACATATAACTCTACCTGCTCCACAGAAAATAGGAGATATTGTTATAGTGCACTTGAACACTAACATTTTTCTTTTCTTTTATCTATTTTTCTTGATTTAATATTTCTTTTCTTTTGATTTTTCTTTTCTTTTTCTTTTATATTTCTTTGATGATGAAGAGACACATGACTATGATTACATGACATATCACATAATATGAGATCATAGGCCTAGACTTGGAAAGAGGTGGCTAGAAAGGGCTAGAAGAATAACATTAGAGCATATATATAGTATGGTGTTCTTATAAAAGACATAAGGTTAACATATAGTGGAAGTATGGACAATATATGAATATTAGGGTAGAGTTATTTATTGTTAGCATGGACCATGTATCTATAGTATAAATAGGGTAGCAATATATTGGAAACTCTTTGTTGAGTTTTCTTGTGATTCCCACTTAATATTTGCTTTGAGATTTATTGCTTGTGTTACTATTAGTCTTTTGACTAGTGGTTGCCACAACAGATATTGTCAAAATTGAAGATGGTGGACCTGGTCTTTTTTAATTTTCTCTCTTATTTTTATTTTTTATTTATTTATTTATTTCTAATTTTCTTTATTAAAACCTAGTTAAGAAGTAGTGGTGTAATGTTATATATGACTGTCACAATGATCACAAAGCATGACAAAGATATGAATACTATCATAAGTTGATCATATATATCATAATCACAGTTATATCATTATATGATATAGAGAAAAATATCAAAGATTCTAGAACAATGATATTATAATAATATAAATATCACATGTTGGCCTTAATGATTACACATGACCTTTAGAGTAAATTAGATATAGCTGAGTATAAACCATTAGCCTAATATATATAAGGTAAACATCTTGCATTAAGAACTCTATTGAGTTCTCTTATATAAATCTTATCCAAAGTTTCTCTTTTGCTCTATCTTTGAACTTAAGTCATAACAGTATCTTTTTACAAAGATTTGATTGATAAATATTTCTGTAGCTCCAGAGTGTAAAGAGATCTTCTACTGTACTAAAAGCTCAAACCTCAAGCATCACCAAAGCTTATAGTCTTTTCTCTCTCCCATCTATAAGTTTCAATTACCACTACTAATTCTATATAATTAGCCAAGTCAGTATTTCTGCCTTTCTACTAGAATTCTTTTGGGTACTTTCTCTAAGACAATCATGATTTTCTCTTTTCAACCATTGTCTAATAAACTCTCTACAATCTAGTTAATATTCAACATTATTCTGTCTAGGTTTCTGACTATCTAATATAATTATTTTAAGTTTATGTCAGTAATGTTCTTGATTGGTATAGACCATCTAGAGTGTTTAAAATAGCTATTACCTTCAGAAAACTCCATTGTCTCTCTTTAAAATTTCCTGAAGATGAGTTATATATTGTGTAAACCAAACTCAGAATTCCCTAGAGATTGTAAATCTCTCCATACTCTATAAACTATACCTAGTTTGTTATGACTTAGGTCTTTGAGTAAAGACTACTTTTATATTGAGTAATACAAAAAAACTCAATAGAGTCCTAAATACAAACTAGTCTACCTTATATACCACAGACCATGGTATATGCACACACTACAACTAACCTACCCAAAAGTATATGTGCTTTCCATAAGGCCAACATGTTATTGCTATACTATATAACATTATCTATTCTAGAATCTTTTATGACCTTCTCTGTATCATATAATAGTGTGACTATGACCATGACATATGTAACAAATATGTGACAGGTGTCACATATAACATTATACTACTTCTTCTACCTAAGTTTGAAATAAATAAAGAATAAAGAAAACTCAAAATAAAATAAAGAAAAATGAGAGAAATAAAATAAAACTAAAGGAACATATAATAGAGTCCAGTCCATTATTCACAACTCTGACATAGTTGCCCTAATAGTAAAACAGAATCTCCTTCCCAGAATCTCAAAATTTTATTAGTCTAGTAGTTTTAAATTATTTATTATTATTGTTACAACTTAAGCATAAGTAATAGAGCAAAAAAAAACCTTATATTGGATTAATACAAGAAAACTCAATAAAGTTTTTGATACAAAGTATAAATACTAGGCTAATAGTCTATATATAACCATATTTAACTTATTCTAAAAGCCATATATTCTATATAAAGCCAATATGTGGTAATTATATTATTATAATATCATTATTCTGGAATCTTCCACATCTTTCTCTATATCACATATGACACTATTTGTCAAAGCTGAAAGTGGTAGACTTTAATTATTTTCTTTATTTTTATTTTATTTTCAATTTATTTTCCTTTTATTCTATTTTTAGAACTAGGGTTAGGGTTAGAGTGACAAGATCATGCTGTTACACAAGATGACACAGTTATAGTAACAGTCACAAGTCATAAGACACATAGAAGAATATAGAAGGTTCTGGAAGAATAATGTTATATGATATGTGCAATATATGTTAACCTTAAGACAAACACATGGTTGTTTAAGGTAAGCTAGAAGTAGTTAGCATGGACCATGAGGTTTTGATATATAAGGTAGACAATCCTGTACAAAGTTCTCTATTGAGTTCTCTTGTGTTAACCCAATACAAGATTCTATTTATTGACCCACTCTAAGGTCTTTGAGTTGTAACACTATTCTATAGTCCCTTAGCTTAGTCTTGATAAAGAAAATTAGAAAAAAACAATAATAAAAATAAAAATGAAAGAGAAAAATAAAAATAACTAAGTCTACTATCTTTAATTCTAATATTATCCTCTTCTTTAAGGTTTCTCTTTTAGAGAAACTAACTTCCATTTTTGCTAGTTCCTCTCCAACTTCTTTAAATATTCCACCTTGAATTTCCTATTATCCTATCTATACAATATCTTTGTCATATACTTCTCTAGTAACTCTCCCCTTCTAAAGTCTTTTTTCTTTACCAAATTCAACTTTTATTACCTTCTTATTTCTGTATTTATTCTCCTCTCAACATTTGCTACTACTTTTTTTGCATTCTCTAGATTCTCCTTCTTCTTTTATATATTATACTCTACTATAAACTTTCTATAACATACCAAGTATTTCACTACCTCTTATATTTTTATTTAATATATTTTCAACTTCTCACTCTTCTACTCTGTTACAAACAATTTTACCTCATGTTTTACAAATGTTTACCTTATGCTGAATATGCTTTAAACATATATCAGGGTTTGTTTCATCTATGACTCACTATTACTATACCTTGTATACTCCTTACTATCACAAAATGAACTACTTACTTATTTGTGATATCTGAACCTTGAGTGCACTCTCAGAAGTTTAGGAGTGATTCAGAAATTCAATAATAATGACAATGATGATTAAGATCAATGTAGATAATAAAGAATAAAGATTGATAATAAATGATGTAAATTGATGTTGTTAAGTCTGAGGTCTAATCCTCAGACACAGAGGTATATACAAAAGAGTGATGGTCTGTGTGCAAGCTATTTCCATCACATGATCAAAACTCATACCTGATGGAAGCTATCATCTGTCATAGCAGCTGTCAGGCTAATTTTAAAAGATAACTAATTATGTTACTACATTGATATGTTTGTATCTCTATCAATACTTATTGCTATGAGATATACTATATATCATCAGAAACAGTTTGATAAGCACTTTCCAATA
>Ga0157358_1000616_pt1 | contig 14982 bp, 14 predicted proteins | sample AttcapACBM2_FD_111484 | JGI IMG/M metagenome (GOLD analysis project Ga0157358, IMG submission 111484) | Fungus gardens microbial communities from leaf cutter ant in Botucatu, State of São Paulo, Brazil - Atta capiguara ACBM2 | ecosystem: Host-associated > Fungi > Mycelium > Unclassified ...
ACTTTGCCATCAACTTGTGACTGATGTGACAGCGTGACCAATCAACCCTAACCCAAGCCATTCTAAAAATAAAAATAAAAAAGAAAAGAAAGAAAAGAAAAGAAAAATAAAATAAAGTTCACCGTCAACAATCTTGACACTATTACTAACCTACCCTAAAGGCCATGTATACTACATGAGGTTAATATATTGTTAACATGCTATATAACATTGTTCTTTTAGAACCTTCTATGTTCCTTCATGTGTGATAGTTGTAAAAGTCACATGTAATGTTACATTATAATTCTAACATTAAGTTATAAATAAAACAAATAGAGTTCACCATATTCAACTTTGACAAGAGATATATAAAAGGTTGTAACTTATATCAAAAGATGAAGAACAGGATAAAGACACCAGTGGAGAAGCTAATGACAGATAAAGTACTGAATAAGCCATGAACCTATCTGATGGTGGACTTTATCACAAAGCTGCTGTTAGAATAGATGCAATCTTGGTAGTATGTGATAGATTGTCTAAGATAACACATTTTGTGACAACAACAGAAGAAACATTAGCAGAGGGGCTAACAAGATTATTTAGAGATAATATATAGAAGCTGCATAGTATATCTGAGAGCATCATATTCAATAGAGAACTATAGTTTGTAACAGACATAACAAGAGAATAAAATGCTAAGGATGGAAACAATATTATTGATAGTATTTCACCTTCAAATAGATAGGCAAATAGAGTAGATAAACCAAGAATTAGAACAGTATTCAAGATTCTTTGTTGACCATAGATAAAAGAATTTGCCAAAGTGTTTTAGGATGACTAGTAGGATCTGCAGAGTTTTGTGAATGAACTTTCACAATCTTTAGGAAGTTTTAAGTATATTAACATAACAAATAAGTACAAGTGGTGCTCACATCCAGGAAGTCCTAAGAGAACAGAATTAAAACTTCTAAGAATAACAACTATTCTAAATAATAATAGAGTCCATTCCAATCTAGTGAAACAATACTAACATAAGTGAAGAGTAATAATAGCCAGATAGTCAGAAACTCTAATAGAAACATCTAAAACTCCATTGAAAGAGAAAGAAAGGGAATTTATAGTAAATATACCAGAGGGGCTTAAGAATGGAGGTTAACAATATGCTTGTAAGATTTGGTAGAGTTCAGTGAGATTATTTGAGAAAGACTATAGGATTTAGTAAAAGTAGAAGAGTACTAACTGATATGTTATAATCTTAAGACTAGAGTTAAGTTAGAAGAACAATCTTAAATTGGGTTAATCATAAGAGAACTCAATGGAGTTCCTAAGTATAATATATCTACTTTATATATACTTGGCTTATAGTCTGTGCTACACTAACCTAATTTACCCTAAAGAGATATATTATCAGGCACGGTTCATACTGGGGGTGAAAGAAGTCTGCAAGATAGGCTTGGAAATGTGCAAACTTGTAGAATGACTTTGGCTTCAGCCTATATGCTGTACTATTTGTCTACCACATGATTGCAACTTTAGATAAGAGAAGAAAGTCCAAGATGAAAGTGAATGTTGATTGGTGTGTTGCTATTGGACACTATAGATTGAGTTCAATAAGAGTTATCTTCATTGATTATTAGACTAGCAAATTACAATGTAACTACTAATCTTATATATAAGTACTAACTATAAAAGATACTCAGAGTTTCAGTGATATAGTCTCTATTGTTCTGAGTAGAGGTTTCAGTGATGAGATACTAACAGGAGTACAACTCTGCTATAGAAGACTGAGTTAGATAGGAGTATTTCTATCATAGAAGATAGGATATCCAGATTGTTACATCACTACTGTAAGGACATATTGTGAAAAGAGTAGCTACTATAGAAGATGGGCTTATAGATTAAATGTTAAAAGACAGTATCACCATAGGGATGTATTTTCCAGATGGATGGACTTAGCATATAGTACATATGTTATTCCTAAGGTTGACATATGTAAAACATACTATATAACATTATTGTTCTAGAATCTTCTACACCCTTCTATAATACATAATCATATAACATGTAACAGATATATAACAGTATCATATGACTATTATGTTAAACCCTAACCCTAAATGAAATCAAGGAAAAATAAAAATAAAAATAAGATAGAGTCCCTCATTTATAACTCTGACATAATGATAGTAAAAACATTATAGATTTTGGCAGGGTTAAAGGAAAAGTTTGGATAATAGAACCTTGTACAAAGATAAGTTTTTTTATATCTACTCTTTCTTTTAGATTACTATGCCTCAGAGCAACAGTGATTAGGCAAAACTTGATAGCTAAGAACTTAGTTATTGTCACATCCTATGTTATAACCTAAGTTTAAGTAATAGAACAAAAGACAACTCTTATATTAAGCAATATAAGAGAATTTAATAGAATTTCTAGTACAAGATAGTCTATCTTGTATACCACAGACTGTAGTCTGTGCACATACTATAACTAACCTACTCTAATATTTATGTGCTTTTCATAAGGCTAACATACTATTTCCATGTTATATGATGATATTTATTCTAGAACCTTCTGCATCCTTCTCTGTGTTATGTGATTGTGTGACTGTGACTGTGACATATATAATATTATATTATACCTTTTGCCCAAGTTTAAAATAAAGAAAAAGAAACTCAAATAAAATAAAGAAAAATAAGAAAATTAAAATAAAATAAAATAAAGTCAAGTCCATTGTTCACAACTCTGACATTACCCCCCCTCTTAAGATTTTTACTCTGGAGAAACTTGGTCTAACTTTTTTTTTTTCTATCTTGCTTAGTTTTTCTCTAACCTTTTTAAATATTCATTTTCAAAATTTTCTATCATCCCACTCAAACAATATCTTTGTTATATACTTTTCTAGTAACTCACTTCTCCTAAGCTTCTCTATATTTAGATTCAATTTTTTTAATACTTTTTCTAAATCTTTCTTTCCTATCTTCTCTTATTATCCAACTTCTACTTCCATTCTTCCTTCAAACTCAGCTACTGCTTTCTTTTCATTTTCTAAATCATTCTTCTTTTCCCATGTATTATTCCCTGCAGTAAACCTCTTCCATTGTACTAAATACTTCATTATCCCTCATACTTTCTTTTATTTAGAATTGTTTCTACTTCCTATTATTTTACCCCATCAATTTCAACTGGTTTTGGTTTCTTCACCCTTTGTTCCTTCACTGGTTCTCTGTGTAATAATACTCTACTAATGTTTACTACTGGATAAATTCTCATAGAGACAAGTAGCTTTAACTCCATTGTATTTTTGTCATATCCCAAACTCCAAAACATGTCCAAAACATGTTTGACTTCAATACAACATCAAATACCCATGGTAATTTGGCCTTATTTGTGCCCAAAACTCTGTCAGTAGTTTGGTACTTTATAATGGACTTAATTCCATTAAAAGTCTGTGGTTATTTCACTTTATTTGAGTCAAAATCTGCAGTAATATTCATCTGTGTCTGTTGCCTAATTATTTCCTTCAAACTCCACAAATTTACTCAGACTTTATGTGGAGTTTTTCCCTCTCCAAATCTGAACTCCTATGTAGTGTTTTACTAATGAAACACTTACTCAGAGATCTGTTTTAGTTACTCCTTTTGTTATATTATATATTTAAGGCTGGTGACTACTTTATAATAGCTAGCCTGATAATCAACTAAAGTTGACACTAAATCTCCAATGTCAATGGCAATGCACTTTACCCCTTTTCTTATAACTTCTTATAAGACTATCCTCTGAAATTGCAACTACATGGCTCATAAGAGGCACAACAAATAAGTTGAGGCCAAGATCATTCCAACAAGTCTGCATTACCAAGCTCATTGCATGAAGTTCCACACTCTATGCTCCTCCAAGCTAACTCCATAGACTTTCACCTTCAAGTGTGAACCATACCTAACAATTTTTCAATACTATCTTCTCAACCACATATAGTCCTATATCTCTTTCTATCAACTTCTTCACTAGTCTCTCCTTAAATAATAAGTTCTTTATACTCAACATCAATCTATTACCTTTCTTCTATTCTTCTACTTCTCTTCATCTCTTATCAGCTTGCCTTTTTATTTCTTCTTGTGCTTTTCTCAAGGCTATCCTAGCTTCCTCTTGTACCTTTTTTATTCTCTCCACAAACTCCATCACCTTCTCCACTTTTCTTTTTCTTCTGATATCTGCTTTCATTCTCAACTTGCTTCTATAGTTTGCTATAAATGGTAATACTTTTGTTGCTGAATGAATATTGTTGTTCACTACAAATTTTGTTATAACTAGCCACTCCAGTCAATCTCTCTGTCTATTTTCTACCAAAAACCTCAAGTATTTTTCTAACTCTTGGTTCATCCATTCTATCTGTCTATCTATCTGTAAGTAAAATACTGTCAACAACCTCATTTCTATTCCTAACATTTTATTTAACTCCATCATCAACTCTGCCACAAATTGTGAATATCTATCTGATATCATGCTCTCTAACAACTTATATAACTTCCATATGTTCTCTCTGAATAATCTTGCTAGTTCTTCTGCTGATGTCTCTTCTGTAGTTATCAGAAAATATACTATATTTGACAGCCTATCACACACAACTAGAATTGCATCTTCCATATCCTGCTACCAGTATATTATAGTATAACTAGATAACTTTTAATCTCAACTCCTCATCTTTCAGCACATATACCTTCCCTTATTTCAACACCAACTCTTTTATTTCCTACTCATTTTTCCTCAATGTTTTAACTCCTCCTTTTTTCATTTTCTCAACAACTTTTACTACTTTTTCATCTTTTCCTCTTGTATTTTTTATCTTTCTACCAACATCATTTCTAGTTCTTCCACTACTATTTCCATCATTCCTCTAATCCAATCTTCTTTTATCAACTTCTGATATTCATTATTGTTTTCTACTCCCACTTTCAAATCTAGTCTCCTACTCAACCCATCTGTCTTTTCCATCCTAACTCCTGGTGTATGTTTTAAAGTGAAATCAAATCCAGACAAATACAAGGCTTATATAGCCTACCTTTATAAAATATTCCAAATTTTTATGGTCTATCCAAATCTCAAACTAGAATTTAGTACCTTCTAAAAATGCCTCTATGCCTCTAATTCTCTGATCACTGCCAACATCTTCTTGTCATAAATTTCATAGTTTCTCTTCATCCTATTTGACAATTTAAAAAGATAGGCCACTGATCTCTATCTTCTATCTTCACACTCCATAGACAATACCCCTTCTGTCATATAATCTAATGTATCTATCTCCATTCTCATCTTTTTACCCAAATCTGCAGCTACTAGTATTGATTCTGTAGTAAATCTTTTCTTTAATACTTCAAATGACTTTTTCTGCTCTCACTCCCATTTCTGTTTCTTCCTCATCAACTCATGTAATAGTCTCACTATCTTCACAAAATTCTTTACAAACCTCCTATAATAGTTAGATAGTCCCAAGAACTTCTGTATCTCCTTAACTAATTTAGATACTGGCCAATCTAATACCACTTTCACTTTTTCTTTCTCCACTTTTATTTCCTCTAGTCTTATTACCACTCCTAAAAAGTCTACTTCTCTGACTTTCTACTTACACTTCTCTAGTTTCACATACAAATCATTTTCTTCTATCCTTCTCAATATCTCTTCTCCTAGTTTATCATGTCTCTTCTCACTTTCTGTTCCTACCATCATATTATCAATAAAACTCCTTACTTTCCCCATATTAATCAAGTCTCTTAGTAACTCATTTGTCATAGCCTAGAACATGGCTAGAGAATTCATCAAACCAAAAAATATAACTGTAGGTTCAAATGACTCTTCTGGTATTGTAAAGGCTGCTTTCTACTTATCTCCTTTCCTGATCCTTATATTGTTATATCCCCATCTTAAATCTAACTTTGTAAATACCTTCTTAGTTCCAATATTCTCAATAATGTTCAAAATGAGTGGTAATGGATAATTATTTTTTACCATTGAGAGAGATCAAGCAGAAAAGAGGTGATGCTAGGGTATAACTGTTGTAGCAACTACTTATTACAATGACAAATGATAACACAAATGAGTAAATTTCTTAGTAGGATATAGAGTGGGAAGTTCACAAGAGAACTCGACAAGGAGTCTCTGCTAAATTAGAGTCCTATATATACAAAGTACACATAGTCTGTGCTACTAATAATTATGCCTGCCCTTATGTCTATGCTACAACCTCATATCCATCTTATTCCCTACTCAAGGCTACCATGTTGTATACATGTGCCCTAACATCATCTTCTAGATCCTTCCCCCATGTTCTAGGCCTATGACATCACATCATGTGACCTGTCATGTGACTGTGGTGTCATGTGCCTTTTCATCATCCAAAAGAAAAATAAAAATAAAAATAAAACAAAATCAATATAAAATCAGAAAAATAAAATAAAATAAAATGAAAATTGGCAGTGTCCAAAGTGTCTTATAACAACAACAAGAACTATACAACACTAGCCTTTAACTGCATACTAAAGAATTTAAAGAAGACAATATCAGCATCAGAAATCAATAGAAAATGTAGAAACAATAATATAAAAGAAGATTAGAACATATAAAACCCTTCAAAGGGCTCTCATCAATGCAAAAGGATGAAATTAGGAAGGATATTAAAAGGAATATATGAGTAATATCTGCTTGCAAACATTTTCTCTCACTAACACACTTCTAAACAGTGAACCTTATACTATATAACAAGTTTCTTTGGAAAATCTAGTGAATAGATTGCCAAGCTCCTCAAGAGTTTCTAACAATATTATACTATTCAGATGATGTATCCCAAATGCACCTCTCAAGTTGAACCTTATGACTGAAGATACCAACTAATACTTATCTTCCCAGTCTTTCCCAGACTACTAGAACTCTCTGAAACTCATCTGAAAGTTATAGTAGGTACTAACAATGCTCATTTGATAAAATAGAAGTTTAGCTGCTCTTGAGTGGGGATATTTAGATAGAAGTTCTCTTTCTTACTCCTCTCTACTTGTAGCTTATGTATTAGTCTATAAATACAGAGAATAGAACTAGAAAATGAAGATCAAAACTATAATGAAACTCTCTAAGGCTTTATAAGCATATGGCTATTTCTTTATCTATAACCCAGCATTAACCCAATAATCAATTCCTACTTGTGAGAGCTTATTCCATTCTCTCTTTACTATTTTCATAGCTGTCTCTTCTCACTTATCCATTCTAGACTCTATCAGCTTCTGATCTAGTGTGTTTCTGCTTTATTCAATTGTCTAAATGTTTGTAATCTAGTTAATCTCTCTCATGAGTACATATACTTTATAGCTAGTCATTCATAAGTGGCATTTCTTGTCCTTAAATATTCCTTCTATCCAAGATCTGGCTTGATTCATGGCTACCACACTGCCTCTCAAACTGGTATTCACTCAAGAGAAAAGTATAAAATCTTACTAATGTCTTTAAAGAGAGCTTATATACTTAAAAACCCTAGGAGATTACTTTTTTTTACAGAAAAGCATTTTTTGGTACAACACCATTCACTCATTAAGATACTGATAGTCTTGTACCATCCTCTTCTTCCTATCCTTCTTTCCTACAAATAATACCAGTACAGTTTGTGGTGACTTTGACAGTCAAATATACTCCTTTCTTATCTGTTTTTGAATAAACTCTCTCACTTTCTTTCTCACTTCTCTGGACAAGAGATAGATTTTCTCTTTCCTCAGTATAAATCCCTTCTTCAAATCTATTACATGGTTTTACATCTTCCTTATTAGTATTCTCTTACTAGCTTTCTTTCTAAAAAATCTTAATTTGCTTGTGAAATTATTCTGGTACCAACTTCTTTGCTTCTTCTTCTGATCTTGCTATCTCTTCTTCTTTATCCCAAATCTTCCACTCTTCTACCAGTCTTTTAATTTCCATCATCTTTACTTTTTTCTGCTTTTTCTTCTTCTGTTTCTTTTTCTCTTTCTTCTTCATCTTTACTTCTTTTACTTCTTCTTCCTTCTGTTTTTGCCACTCCAATTTTCCTTGCTTCAGTCTCTACTACTTCTCATATTTATCTGGATACCTTGTCATTTTTACCTCCTCTGTTTTTTAATCAATCTCAGGATTGTAATGAGCAAGCCATAGCATTCCCAAAACTACATTACATTTCTAACCTCCAATCACATCTATCTCCATCCTCTCTCTATATCTCTAATAATAAATATTTATCTCCACAGTGTGTTCTATTGGCCACTTCTCATTGAATGTTCCATCCACATTCTTTATATAACTAGAAAAAATATCAATTGATCCAAATCCTGGAAGAAATTTGCTATTTAAAGAGCTAAAAGATGGAAAAACTCCATTAAGACAATTGTTTGCATCAAAAATGGAGCTCTTGATCTTTTGCTATTGCTTGGAAGTTATATTTTCCAAGGAGAGGTGATGAGGTTGAGAGTTTGGTACATATCTTCTCTCAAGAAGTGATTTGATTGTATGGTTTTGAGGGAGTGTCAACATTCATAATAGATGTTTACCACTCAATTTGCAAAGATGTAGTTGAATAAGAATTAGACTGATGATAGCCTCTATTCCCATAGCTGGTGAAGTGTGGAATGCACCAAGAATCCATAGTGTAGCTCTCTGTTGTAATTTGTTAAGCTTATTAAGCAGGCAAGATAATGGCACTCTATTGTAATACGAAAGCTATAGAGGGCAATTGGAAAGACATATGTTCTGTAAAGAAGGCATTTCTGATAAGAAAGAAGTCCACATGTTGAGTTTCCAAGCATCTTGATTGTAGACAAAGCTTTATTGGCATAAAATTTGATATGCTGATGAAAGATGAGTTTTCTGTCAAAGATAAACCCCAGATATTTCCATGAGTCTTTGAGGTGAATGATAGGGCCTCCAATGTGGCTGAGGTCTAGTAGAGGAGAGTTGAAAATACCATGCAAAGTGGAAAAATAAAACACTTCAGTTTTTCCATGTTTGATAATGAGACCAAATTTTTCTAATAATGAAGAAATAATATTGTAGCTACAAGAAAGGTGAGCACCTGTTTTGTCAAAAGATTTCTGTTGAGAAATAAAAAGTCAATCATCTACAAATGAAAGAAAGGAAACAGGAATTTTTAAATTTTTAATTCTTTTTTTGAAAATGTGAAAAATAGAAGTAATGAGAAAAGCAGATAGAATAGAAGATAAGGCAGATCCTTAACCTACACCCACCTATATCTGTGTTGAAAGGGGAAGATGTGAATCCATTCCATAAATATCAGGTTTTTCTACCTACTAAATAATTGGAAAAGAAGCAAGAAACTTTTGGGTTGAAGCCTGCTTTGTCCATAATAAGAGGAATCAGCTAGTAATCAAGAGATGGTAAGAATTAGGCTATATCAAATGCCAAAGTACTTGTCTGAAGATTCTTGACCCATTCTAATTGAATGAGATGAGTAAGAAAAATGCCAGCATTAGTAGTCAAATGTTGCTTGAGTCCTCTAAGTTGGTTTGGATAGACAAAATTGTTAGCTATTGAGTGAAACTGTAGATGTTCACCATTGACTTTCTCAATCAATTTTCCCATCATATTCAGAAGAATAATAGGGTAGAAAGATTTGTGGAAGTCATAAGAAGCTTTGTTAGGCTTGGGAATAATAATAGATGATGATAACTTGAGATATGTTGACCAATGGCCTAGTTTTATGAAATTCTATCAGGACTAGGGGCTGACATGTTACTACACTTGTCAATGACACTTGTGAATTCCTTATTTGAAAAGGAAGACCATATTGATATGGGTTTGATAGATATTTCATTTAATAGGGATATATTAACTGATTGGTTTTGTACTGAATTGAATGTTTGATATAATGCTTACCAGACATCTTTAATCTTAATACAAAGACATTTCATTGTATTGCACTGCTTCAATAGCTGGTAGCTTTTGTTTCTTAACCTAATTCATAAGGTTCCACAAAGTTTAGGGCCCCTCTTGTAGAGAATCTTATTGAAACCATAGGAAGTATTTAGTAGAAAGCTATTCCCCACCTACTAATCTCTTTGTGCTGTCATGTCCAGTGGCCTCTCTTGCTAAGAAATCTCCCTATTTAGTCTATAGTTTAGTCTGTTTAACAGCTAATGGTAGACTGAGTCTTAAACCAACAACCTTTCTATTATGGGTGCATTTAGGACTAGATCTGACTTAATGGTCTAGGCCTGCTAAGTAGGTCAGTATAGAGTTGCACCCATGCAACACTCCAGATAGGTTATTCTACATCCTAGTGTTATAACTTAAGTCCAAGAGTTAGGATAGAAGACTACTCTTGTATTGGGTGGCACAAGAGAACTCAATAGAGTTCCTACTACAGATTAGTTTGCCTTTTATACCTTTGCTAATGGTCTATGCTAAGCTAAATCTAGCCTACCCTAAAAGCCATGCTTTCTTCCTAAGGCTAACATGCCATTATCATGTTATATGACTTTATTTTGTTCCAAAACCTTCTATGCCCTTCTCTGTATCACATGATTGTGTGACTTTGTGACCATATCATGTGACCTGTGATAGTGTCATGCTTTGTCTTCTTTATCTTATTTCCTATAAGATAAGAGAAAATAAAAGGAAAAGAAAAGAAAAGAACATAAAATAGGAGCCAAGTCTATTGTTTCCAATTCTGACAATTGAGTTCTCTTGTGTTACTCAATACAAAAGTCATCTTTGATTTTTACTTAAGGTCTTAAGTTATAATATCAGAACTCAATATTCTTTTCTAAGACTGCTCAATACAAAGCTTTCTCTTTTTCTTACTCTTTATCATTCTCAACCAAAAGTAATACTATCTTTAGTCAAGAATATTTGCCAGACACTAGGTATAAGAAATATACTAGTTAGATAGAAGAAGTCTAGCTATTCATATTGCATTAAAGTCTACTAGCACTTTGAAAATATATCATTTTGTATGAATGTGTTTAATATCTTTTTCTATTATTAGCTCTATGCTGTTAGTCCCCTTATATCCAGTCTATGCAAGAGGACAACAATTGTTCTTAAGATCTTGTCTATAGTAGTATTATTACAAACTTAAGTGGTAGAGCAAAAAAAAGAACCTTATATAGGATTTACAAAAGAAAACTCAATAGAGTTTCTAGTATAAATTCTTAAGGTTAATATATATAGTATATGATATATAACATTATTTGTTCCAGATTTTTCTATGATGTTCTTTCAAGATATGTGATCATGTAGTATGTGACTGTGACATCATATTAATCTTTAACTCTAAGTTCAAAAAATAAAATTAAAATAAAATAAAATAACATAGGAAAAAAATATTAAGTCTATTATCTTTAACTCTAATAAGAACAGTCTTAGACCAAAATCATTTATACTTTCCTTAAGGCAGTAGTCAGTAGCTTAAGTAGTCAATAAATAGTATGTAATAGAACAAGAAGAGGACTCACTAACACTTACAAAGATTGCTTCACATTTAGAATATAAGTTTGAGAGTGAGGCTAACACTGGCTTTTCTTTTTTACCTTTATATACTTCTTCTCTACTAACACCACTGCTACTATCATCATCACCAATTGATTTCCCCCCTTCTTATGACAATATGAGTTAACTCAACATTAATCAACTTCTGGAGCAGATGAGAATATAACAAGAGCAGATAGTAGCTTTGCAAGCCATAATAGCAGAAGAAAGAAAAGGAAGAACTAGAGAAGAATTTAATACAAGATCTAATATTGAGGTGGCCAAGCCACTAGTATTTAGTAAAGAAGCAAGTAAGATTGTAGGGTTTATTATAGCATGTAGAATCCAATGAAGATGGAGGGAGCTGTCAAAATTGTAGAAAGTAGACTTAGCTTTTTCTTATTTTCTTATTCTTATTTTCATTTCCTTTTGTTTTATTTGTATTTTTCTATTTTTAGAACTTAGGGTTAGTGTTAGTGATGACATCACTCAGTCACATGATAAGGTAACAGTGACAGTCACAAGTCACATAATACATGGAAGGATATAAAAGGTTCTAGAAGAAGTGATATCATACAATATATACACTGCATGTTGATCTCATATCTTACACATGGTACTTTGGGGTAGGATGCACAGTAGCTAGCACAGACCATGTGGATAGGTATATAAGATAGACTACTTTGTAAAGAGCTCTCTATTGAGTTCTCTTGTGTTAACTCTAATATAAGGTTCTTCTTATTGACCTACTCTAAGGTCTTTAAGTTGTAACAGGAGCAGTAGTAAAAGAGCAAATTAAATAGATACTGTCATATATGCAGAAGGTGTCAGGTGTAGTTCACACTAGGGGTGAAAGTCCACAAGATAGACTCAGAGATATGTGGACTTATGAAATGACCTTGGCTTCAGCTTATGTGCTATGCTATCTGTCTGCTGTGTAGTCATGATTTTAGAGAATAGGAAGAAGTCTAAGATGAAAGTGAGTACTGATTTGATGTGTCACTATTAAATACTGGAGATTAAGTTCAATAAGAATTTATCTTCATTGATTATCAGACTAGCAAATTACAGTGTAACTACTAGTCTTATATATGAGTTCCTATTATAGGAGATGCTCAGGGTTTCAGTGGTATAGCCCCTATTACCCTAAGCAGAGGTTTTAGTATTGAGACACTGACAGAAGTAACTTTATCATAGAAAACCAAGTTGAATAGGAGTATCTCTGCTATGGAAGGCAGGCTTGTATAAATGGGAGATGATATCACCATGGAGATGTAATTTCCAGATGGGTGAACTTGCATATGATAGAAGAGATCAGTAGACATCTGGAAGAAGAACTTGTTAGAGAACTTAGAGTTAGGAGAAGTAGAATTTGGGTTAGCAGGAGAATTTTTGATGGAATTAAAAATTAATTTGGAGAAGGAGACAAGGATTCAGTCAAAGTGGCCAAGCTCAAAAAGATAAAACAGGAAAGAAGAACTATAAAGGAATTTGTATAAGAATTTAGAAGAATGGTAAAAGAGAGTGGATATAAAGAAAGAGTATTGTTGGAGGAGTTCAAAAGAGAGATGAATGAAGTAATAAGAAGGAAGTTGATAGAGGCAGAAATGTTACAAACTCAAGACTTCAGAGTAAGTCAAGAGAAAGAGCCTTGTATTAAGGTTAACACAAAAGAACTTAATAGAGTTTCCAGTACAGGATTGTCTATCTTATATACACTAAACTACTGGTTCATGCTACACTACCATTAACTTACCCTAAAGGTCATATATTTTCCTTAAGATTAATATGTGTAAAATATACTATATAACATTATCTTGTTTTAGGACCTTCTATGATGTTCTATATGACTGTGATTTGTGACCAATTTGTAACACAAAGTCACATCATGTGACAATTTGTGACATCATACTAACCTCTAACCCTAAGTCCAAAATAGAAAATAAATAGAAAATAAGAAAGAAAATGGAAATAAAATAGAGTCTGCTATCTTTGATTCTAAAAAGAAAGATATCCAGCTAGTATTGAGCAGTAGTACAAACATGCTACTAATCCAGATAAACATTGGAAATAAAGTCAAAAAAAAAGAAAAAAAATTGAGAGAAAAAAAGAAAAGTAGAAATCAGAGATAGAGATAAGAAAGGATGAGAAACAATCAAGAAGGGTTTAGACCATGGATACTTCCACCCCAGGTTTGGCCTAGGAGGTAGGAGATACAGGGAAAACTAGCAATATTAGCTCTAATGAAAGAGATAGAGAACAAATACAGTGGTGGTCAGAAATCCTCTGCAAGGATAAGAAGGAAGAGGAGAAGGAATAGGGAGGGACCCCTATGCAATAGATATGAATAAGAGGAAGAATTGTTATAGTTGTGGGAGATTTGGCTATATTGTGAGGAATTGTAAAAATTGGAAATTAGTAGGCCAAGGAAGAAGAATAGAATATGAGGACAATTTGAACAATTTAAAAGAGAAAGAAAACCTAGTAGTTCTTAAATAGGTTCTTATAACAAGTTCTACATACTAGCTAGCTGAACAATTCAAGCTGGTATTCTAAATCAAGAGGAATATAAGAAAGACAGAAAGACAATTTTAAGAGAAGAAAAATTAAAGAAGAAAGAAAGAGAAAAGAAAAAATCAGTGGATATGAGAAAAACAGTAGGAAAAGAATTGTTAAGGGAGGTGACAGTAAAGATTGACTTGAAAAGGAGATATCCAGAAGAGAATTACAGTAGAAGCATTATTGGATAGTCAAGCAATAGATTTAGTAATGAGTTCTGAATTTGTAAGAAAGCAGGAGTTCAAGTTAAAGAAGATTGAAAGATCTATTTATATATATTTTTACCAAGCTGATTGCTGCTCTAATAAGGGAAAAACAACTCACTGCAACAAGCTCAATGAACTCGTTTTCAAATCTTCATTAGAACCAAGCACAGTCATTGTTATCTCAGACATTAGCATCAGAAATAATGTTACTATATCTATTGCTCATATTCATTCTTTCAATAACCCTTTGAATGTTTTCAAAAACACTTCATCATGTCATCAATATCACATCAACAGAGACAGAATCATTTGCCATTAGATATGGGATTAATCAGGTGGTCTGAATACCTGGGTCTTCTTGCATCATTAGAAGTTTATCCTATCAAATCAAGACATCACATTCTCTATGACTGTAGAAGATTCAACAAATACTCGAATCCAATAAGAGACACTATTGGTCAATTCATTGCTTTTTTGGAGTTCAACCCAAATGAGTATGTGATATTTTACCATAGACATTTTCCCTTTCCTTTTCTTTCTTTTTCATTTTGTTTTCTTTTTAGTCTTATTTAATGTAGTTATGGAGTAGCTACCACAGTTTTCTCTTTTTTTTTGATTCAACAATTTATTACATGGAGCATGTAGGCAGACCGTGGTAGCTACTTTTTATAACTACATACAGAAAGACAAAACAACATGTAAAAAGAAAAAGAAAAACAAAGCATTAATAAATAAACACTAACTC
>Ga0157358_1000617_pt1 | contig 14977 bp, 7 predicted proteins | sample AttcapACBM2_FD_111484 | JGI IMG/M metagenome (GOLD analysis project Ga0157358, IMG submission 111484) | Fungus gardens microbial communities from leaf cutter ant in Botucatu, State of São Paulo, Brazil - Atta capiguara ACBM2 | ecosystem: Host-associated > Fungi > Mycelium > Unclassified ...
CCCTAACCCTAACCCTAACCCTAACCCTAACCCTAACCCTAACCCTAACCCTAACCCTAACCCTAACCCTAACCCTAACCCTAACCCTAACCCTAACCCTAACCCTAACCCTAACCCTAAGTTATGAAATACTTAGAATATAAACAATTTTTATTTTCTTTTTTTATTTTTTGACTTTATAAAAATTTTATTTTCTTTTTCTTTTCTTTTGGACAATGAAGAGACACATGACATCACAGTCACATAACATGTCACATAATGTAACGTCATAAAACCTAAAATATGGTAAAAGGATCTGAAAGATGATGTTAGAGTATATGTATACAACATGGTGGTCTTGAGGCAAACATGAGAAAGGAGCATGGACATAAGGATAGAGTTAATTATTAATAGCATAAACCATGAGGACTTTGTATATATAGGACTCTAATTAAAAAGAAACTCCTTGTCAAGTTTTCTTGTGAATTCCCACATCATAGCTCACTTTGAGCTTTACTCATTAGTAAGATCATTGGACAATTCAGTCTAATAATTGCCACAACATACAAAAGTTCTTAGGATTGGCAAATTACTACCACCAATTTATTAAAGGCTTCCCATTCATAACTAGGCTACTACATAATATGGTAAAAAAGGATAAGAAGTGGAAGTGGGTGGAGAAACAAGAAAAAGTGTTCAAGGAGTTGAAGGAGCAGTTCACAAAAGAACCAGTGTTAGTAGCACCGAATTTAGATAAAAAAATAAGGATAGAAGTGAATACATTAGATTATATGACATGAGGAGTATTATCAATAGAGTATGAAGATGGATTGTGGAGACTAGTAGCTTTTCTTTCTAAGTTATTAAATGAGACAGAGTGGAACTATGAAATCCATGATAAGGAGATACTGGCAATTATTTGAGGTTTGGAGAGTTGGAGACATTTGTTAGAAGAAGCACAATCTAAGTTTGAGATCTGGATAGATCATAAAAATTTGGAATATTTCATGAAGACACAAAATTTAAATCAGAGGCAAGCCCGATGGGCATTATATTTGTCTAGATTTAATTTTATCCTGAAACATGTTCCAAGAGCAAGAATGGAAAAGGTGGACAGATTAAGTAAAAGATCAGACTGGAAAATAGGGGTAGAAAAAGACAATAAAGACCAAGTAGTAATTAAAGACAATTGGATTTGTAAATTACAGGAAGTAATAATAGAAGGACTGAAAGTAAAACTGTTAGAAAAAATGAAAAAAGCTAGAAGTAGGGATAAGAACATAATTAGAGTAGTAGAGGAAATGAATAAAACAAAAATAAAAGAGCTATGGAGGAAGGAATGGAAGATAGAAGGGAAGTTGGTGTTGAAAGAAGAAAAAGTATATATATCAAAGAATGAGGAGTTAAGAGTGGAAGTAATCCAGTTACATCATGATGTATTAGCAGCAGGACATGGAAAAAGATGGAAAACAGTAGAGCTGGTGGCCAGGAGTTACAAGAGACATAGAGAGATACATAGAAGAATACAATTTATGCCAAAGAATAAAAAATAGGATAAAAGAATTGGCAGGAATTTTGAAGTTGAGTAAAGTACCGAAGAAGCTGTAGACATACTTAACAGTAGACTTTATTACAAAGTTACCAGTGGTGGCTGAAAAAGATGCTATTCTAGTAGTCTGTGATAAGTTGTCTAAAATGACATATTTCATGGCAACCACAGAAAGGACATCAGCAAAAGGACTAGCAAGATTGTTTAGAAACAAGATATGGAAGTTGCATGGACTACTGGAGAGTGTAGTGTCAGACAAAGGACCCCAGTTTGTGGTCGAGTTAATGAAGGAGTTGAACAAGATGTTGGGAATAGAGATGAGACTGTTAACAGTATTCCACCCACAAATAGATAGACAAATAGAAATAATGAACTAAGAATTGAAGCAATATCTTTGGTTCTTCATAGAACATAGACAGAAGGATTGGCTGAGTTTGCAATAAAGAATAAAAATCATATGGCAACTAAGATGTCACCTTTCACAGTAAATTATGGAAGAAAATTAAGGATGGGAAGAGACATAAGAAAGAAGGAGAAGGTAGAAAGCGCAATAGAATTTGTAAAGAAAATAAAAAAGGTATATGAGAAGACAGAGGCAGTATTAAAGAAGATGCAAGAGAAGATAAAAAGGTATATAGATTGAAGTAGAAAGGAAATAGAAGAATAGAAGAGAGAAGACAGAGTAATGCTAAGTACAAAGGACTTAGTATTCAAAGAGAGATCTGTATGCAAGCTGACAGAAAGATATGTGGGGCCATATGTGATAGAGGAAGTAGTATCATTAAATGCAATAAAATTACGATTACTAAGTTTGATGAGAATTCATCTAGTAGTTAATATAAGCTGGATAATTCAATATAAGGAATAGGTGAAGGAACAGAAGAAGAAAGAAGGAAAACCAGTGGAAGTTAAAGGAGTAGAAAAATAGGAGGTGGAAAGAATTTTGAATAAAAAGAAAATAAAGGAAGTAGAAAAATATTTAGTATGATGGAAAGAATTTATAGCAGAAGAGGATACTTGGGAAAGGAAAAAAGATTTAGGAAATACAAAAGAGACATTAGCAGAGTTCAAAGGAAGAATGGAGGTGGAAGTAAAAAAAACAAGAAAAAATAGATAGCAGAAGAGCAAGATTTTAGAAGAGGAGAATTACTAGGGAAGTTTATGGCAAGGATGTTGTACAGATGGGAGAATGGGAAGTTTGAAGAGGAATACTTGAAGAAGCTAGAAAGGAATTGGAGAAAATAGAAGACAGTTTCTCCTCCAGAGAAACTTTAAGAGGGAGATAATGTCAAGTTCACAAATAGTGGACTTAGTTTTTCTTTATTTTATTCTCATCTTCATTTTCTTTTTGATCTATTTCCTTACCTTTCTATTTTTAGAACATAGGGTTAGGATTAGTGATGGTCATAAGTCACAAGATATATGGAATGAAGTAGAAGGTTTTAGAACAAATAACATCATATAACATGAATATTATATGTTAACCTCATATTCTATACATGGTTATTTAGGGTAGGGTATGCAGTAGTAAGCATAGACCATTGGTAGTAGTATATAAGGTAGACTAGATTGTAAAAGAATCTTCATTGAGTTCTCTTGTGACACTTCTATATAAGAGTTATTCTTTGTCCAACTCTTAGGACTTAAGTCTATAACAGACTGAGATAGCATATAGCATAGCTAATTATGGAGTCATAGAGAAAAGTACACTGAATTTGTCATTCTAGTCAAGTATATATTCTTGTTGCTGCTCAAAAGCAAAGTAATTGAATTATAGAATAACCTAGATACTTTTATGAATAAATTCAATAGAGATTTTCTTATAGAGATATTTGTAGAGCAATATCTAGTCTCTATGCTCATATTTATTGTTCAAGCTATCTGATTTGTAATATTAGCCCCTATAGCAAATGATATCAAGTCTATATATGCTAGCATTTCAAATATTTAAGGTAGGTTATGTTAGAAAGAACAGAGTATACAGCAGTATAGTGTAGTGTAGATAACTAGCAACTATTTATCTATAGTATATACTTCAATAGAGAACTGAAAGAGAGCAATGACAAAAGACAAGTAGTATTGGTAGAAGATCAACTTTACTTAAAATTTTTACATTGACTATCTAATTAATACTACTGATTATGGGCTATATACTTACTGATTAGAATGCTTTGCAACACACTTTCTTGCTTAAGACATCAGCTATTAAGTGATAAAAGCAAAAATAGATAAGCTTAGAATATCTTTAGGCCAAGAAATGAATAGAAACAACTGAATAAAACTTGACTAAGATTTTTAGTCAGAATATCAGCAAAATTCTCTTTTTCATCAATGTGATATAATTTAATTTGTTTATTCTCAATTAAATCTCTTATGTAGTGATAGCAGATATTAATATGTTTGGAGTGTTTTTCTTGTATAATGTTAGTTCTCCAAGAAAGTAAGCCAAGATTATCACCATAAATATAAGAAGTTGGAATATTAAAACCAACCTTATGAAGAAAGTTTCTTATTTAAACAAGCTAACAGCTACAATTAAAGAGAGTCATATACTTAGTCTCAGTTAAAGATAAAGTTACTGTTATGATATACTTAAATATTAATATTTTTCCTTTCTCTTATATATTTTTTCTTGATTTGATATATTTTTTTTTGATATTTTTTTTTTTCTATTTTTGAACTAAGGTTAGAGTTAAGAGAATGAAAGGGTCATACTGTCACAAAATGTCACACAAAAATATCATAGTCATATGACACTGTCACAGTAATAGTCACATGACATATTACATAATATGAAATCATAAGTCTAGATTTAGAGAAAAAGAACTAAAAGAATGATGAAGGTACATGTTAATAATATGTTTACCTCATAATATATATATAGTGCACTTATGAATAATACATGAACATTAGGATAGGGTTATTTATTGTTAGCATAAACCATGTATCTATTGTATAAATAGTATAGCAATATATCAGAGACTCCTTGTTGAGTTCTTTTGTGATCCCCACTTGATATCCTACTAAGAAATTTACTTGTAGTGTTGTCATTGGTCTTTGTAACTAGTATTTGCCACAATAGCTACTGTATATTGCTGGTGGCTTATTTAGAATGTTACTTTACAAGCCATTAGAGTAAAATAACTAGTTATAGATTTATGTGATTCTGGATCTTGTGCCTAATCTGAGTTAGAGTGTGCTACAATAGATTCATTACTAAGTCCATTATAGACTATCTGATACTTGCAAGTATTAAACAAATATCTGCAAAGATGTGATCCTGCTCAATAATACTTATTTGAAAAATTTGCCATTTGTTGAGTAAGTTTGACTATAGAAAATCTTATATCAGGACATGAGCCAATCATTAGATATATCAGAGATTCAACTATTTGCTGATACTTTTGATGGAAATTAGGATCATACTCTTTATCATTGGGTTAAACACATAGCCTAATAGGAGTAGAGTACTTGTTGTGTTAGTTGTTATATTGAATTATGCTAGAACTTTGTTCAAGTACTTAGATTGGTCTACAAAGATCCTTTGATCCTTGCAGTTATGACTTATATGTATTCCAAGAAACTTTTTAGTTTCTTCAAGGTTACAGCATTCCTATTTCATTATAAATTTCTGCTTCAGCTTTCAGAGGAGTGAGGAATCTTTTGAACTCATAAAGCAAACATCATTAACATAGACAATTATTATAACAAGCTCTCTAGTCTCTTTATCAATGAAGTAATACACACTAGTATTAGATTTGTATTGCTTAAATCCTAAAACTAACATTGACTTAGTTATAGCTAGGTAGTTTAAAATCTTCAGACTGCTCCATGTAGATTTCTTTATTCAGATCATTATATAGGTAGGTAGTTTTTACATCAACACTATGGATATCCCAATCTTTAATTCCTTTAACTTAAGAAAATTTTTTTGCAACAAGTCAAGATTTATAATGACTATTAGACTTAATGTTGAACACTTAGCAATTCTTGATCAATTTTCTTCTTTTAGGAAGATTTATAACTTCATAGATGTTTCTGTCTTGAAGTTATTTCAGTTTTTCAAGATAAAACTCAAGCCACTTCTTTTAAATATTAACTAGCAATCTAGTGATATCTCCAAGGCTTTTGGAGATTGGGCAAGACTCTACTATACATTGTACTAAGAGAAAGTGAATTTGCTCTACTCTCCCTTCTTTTGTAAGGTATGCTAAGTAGCTAGTAATGGCTGGCTCAGCTGATTTACAAGAAGTGGAGTGTTCATTCTACTTCCATTGTTATCAACAATGATTAGGCATTTGTCTTTTTACTGGATATTATATGGGATTCCATTCATCTCAATAATATTATTAAATAAGTTATATGGGTAATCAACTCTATTTATCATAAGTGTCCTAGGTAGTAGGTTATTGGAAAAACATTATGTATTCTGATAGATCCTTTGCAATTCCTGATAAGTACTCTTATATGTATTACAAGCCATGTTAGAGTTAGGAAACCTTTCTCTTTGCTGCTATAAAGAGTTTCATAAAACATTGGTAGGATATTCTTGTTCTCCATAAATGTTTCCTTCTCTAAAGAGTATTTGAGTTTGATGTTTAGATCTTCTTAATTCAGAACCTTCTTATAATGTTTGCAGAGCAGGTTATAAAGGTCATTGAGAGCCGGATGGTTGTATCTCAACATCAAAATCAATATTATTAGCCTTTTCAATCTCTATTATAAGCTTTTTAGACCTTAGAGTAGGAAGAGGAGAAGTAGACTTAAAAAAAAGAAGGTAAAGGATAACAAGTAGAAGAATTGTTTTGAATGGGAGGAATAGAAATATGTGGAATAAATATTGGAGCAGGTTCATCTTTTCTAGAAGAGTCAGATACTGGCAACTCTATTTCTAGACTTATTTTGTCCAATAACTTATTATATAATTTGTACTCTTTTGTATGGGAGTTAGTGCATTTGAGAAAAAGTCTCTTATCAAAGATGGTATATGTGGAGTTAAAAATGATATTTCCTAGTGTATAGCATATAACACAATATCCATTGTCCTCATACCCAATGAATATTATTAATTCAGAATGTAGCACAAGTTTGTTGGCACAAAATTCACTGGAAAAAAATATAGGCTTTATAGCCAAAAACACAGAAGTGTGATGTTTTGGGTTTGTTATCCAAGAAGATCTCCTGAGATGTTTTCCACTTGAAACATCTAACAGGTATGTAATTATATATATAAGCTGTAGCTGCTATTGCAAATTACCATTAGGAATCTGATAGACATGCTTCAATTTGCATTGACTGTATCTTTTCAAGTAAGATGCAGTTCAATTATTCAGCATAACCATTTTGTTAGTGTATATGTAGAGTAATAGTCTCATTGATAAATTCTTGCTCTTTTAGAAAGGATTGTAATTTTGAGGTTATATATTTTCCTCTATTATCAGTATACAATTTCTTCATAGGATGGGAAGTAGTGTTTGACCACATTCAGAAAATGGACTTAACTATATCTGTAGCTTCAGACTTTTTGTACAGAAAAGCAATGTTGTAATAAGAGGAATAGTCGTTAAAGAATATAATCATACACTTGTACTTTGAATAAGACAAGGTGGAGAGCTCAAGGAGATCTGAGTGAATCAATCCTAGAGGCTCACTAGAATGAATAAGGTTCTCAGGAAAACTACATTGATATATCTTTCCAAGAGTACAACCATGATAAACACATTTCTATATTAGAAAATGGATCTTCTTTATATCTTCAACATTGTTAGAAATATAATATAAAACTTCATCAGAGGCATGTCCAAAATAACAATAGAAAGTCTCAAAGTCTAGATATCTTGTTGTAAGACTTACAGGATTGGGGACATCATGCTTGAGAATGCAAGTTCTTACAATCTGGATGTTGTACCAAAGATTGGGAGTAGCTGATAGGACAGCATTACTAGACTTCTCATGGTAGAACTACATTTGTCATCTTTCACTCTCAATCTAGACTGAAGGATTTGCCTAGTAGAGAAAAGATATATTTGTATACTAGAAACACAATATACTAACTATAGTTTTGACATAGCAACTTTAGTAGTCTCTTTTGCAAGATCAAAGATTTTCATGTTCAATCAGAATAGTGCTAGAAATGATCCTGAATACATTTTGTTTGATTTCTGGAATAAATCTCAAAGATCATAAATGGGCAGTAAACATATATGAACATCCTAATGGTGATATTTGAATCTACATCTACAAATAGATTTCATTCAGAAATCCTAGATCATATATTTCATGATTTTCTATGTGTCTACCATTCATATTCATGGCCAAATATATGCTTGCTATCATGTCCCACAAATTGATGATAACCTACATAAATGGATTTCACAGGAAGCATCAGGATTTCATCAGTGTTCTTATCCTGATAGGACATTACATCTTGTCTTTGCTGTATTTCATCATTTCAACACCTGTCACTATGCAAAAGCTTTCTTTAGAGTATACTGGTCTACAGAAATTTAATATACAAAGTGGCTATGTGAGGTACCAGTTGCAAAAAGCAAGACAAATACAATGTATATTATACTATGGTTTCTTAAACATTGTTGGTTTTATAGTGATTAGAATAGCCACAAGTATTTGACATAACAAAAGAACATCCTGAATGAAATTTAGTATTAACCCAATTTACTTGAAAGACAGAGAAAATATACAATGAATAAAATGTGAAGAAGAAACTATCTTCAAGTACACTAATTCTAACATTCAGTACAAAGCAGTTTCAAAACAAATAGATAACTCATTATATATTGACAATAATATATTGTTAAACATAACTCTATATAAAGACTTCAATGCCTTACTCAACAACAGTTGAGTAAAGCCATACTGACTTGAGGTCATAGATATTTAGTATATTTTGCTTATCTAAAATTTAGCTGCTCATATCCTGGATATGGTCTGAATAAAATTTAGATGATATAAGGAATAGTAGAAACTACTAATAGAATGAGTTAATAGTGAGAGAGACTCAAGAAAAGTACAATTGTCTGCCACATCATGCTGTTGTTTAAGTTTGATGCAATATCACTTATGCATCAATTTTTAATTTAGATATCTAATAAAAACTGATAGAATTTATATTTCATTTAATTTTCATCTGTTTCCCACATTATGACTACTGTTGGAAAGTATTTATTATGAATAATATATTGGTATATTTAACACCAGCCATTTATCTATTATACCAGCTGATTCTGCAATATATCTATAGCAAGAAAACTAACAGATTCATAATATGAGTTATATTATGATTTATAAAATTATGTAGCACATGTATATATATAGGCATGTGAATTATAATGTGTGCAGAAATTTTTGAAAAAACTAAGAACAATAGAGTAAGAAATTCTGTACTCTAAATGAAAAGGAACCAGTAATTCTGTACTCTAGACTGTCACAAACTTTATTCAGCTTGTATCTCTACAATCAATAGACTGATTTTCACAAACTAAGTTATTTTAAAAAACCCTAAATAAAGGTTATCCACATATGTGTGATATGTACAAAAGTAATAACAAATGACTGAGATATCAGGCCATCAGTAGTTATAAAAGCTTTGTTTGCTAATATCTCATGAATGGCTAAACAGATTTGCACAATTGGACTTGTGTTGAAAAGTGCTCATCAATTTGTTTATAATAATATATGATATATCTCAAAGCAATAATTATTGGTAGAGATACAAGTATATCAATATAGTGACATAATTAGTTACCTTCTAAAATTAGCCTGACAACTGCTATGACAGATGACAGCTCCCATTAGATATGAGTTTTGATCATGTGATGGCAACAGCTTATGCACTAACCATCACTCTTTTATATATATACTTCTATATCTGAGGGCTAGATCTCAGACTTAACAACATCAATTATTCTTGTTAATACTACTTATCATTATCTTCTTATACTGAACCTCTAAAACACCACTAAGTTCAAGTATTACAACCAGTGAGTAGTTTATTTGTGATACAGACTAAAAGAAGCTGGTAACTCTGTGCTCTAGACTGAAAATAAATTGAAGAGGAGAATATTACATGACTATTTTAGTTTATATGTGGAAAACTTGTTTAGATAAGTACCATTGGTTAGTATATCATGACTAAACAATACTATAGAAACAATTATAAAAGCTCAAACAGCTGACCTTTCCAAGATAATGCAGATCAATTTGTAAGTAAGTGTGAAAGCAATTTTTCTTTCCTAAACTATGATAATTGTTATTATTCTTGACTTGGGGTAGGAAAGCAGCCTAATAGAGTAATGTGTAATATGTTGTGTGCTAAAAATAGTTGGTTGCTATTTTTAGATTACCAATCAATTGGTAACCAGTCATAGTTATCTTATTATAGTATATGAAAAAAATTGCTATTTTTACTATTTTCTTGGTAATCAGCTATACAACAGCTTATCTGCTGCTAATAGCATTATCACCTTGAATGATCATGCTATTTTCAACATGTTTTGGCATGTATATTAAAGACACCTGATAAATCTATATAAGACAAAATGGTAGTTGGGAGTGATTCTTCAACTGTTGTGCGAACTTTATTACAACAAACCTCAATTTACTTGCTTTGTTACTCCTCCTACCCTAATTTTTCCAAAATTTTCCCTACTACTTCATAATTCAACAGTTCTCTTTCTAGATCTTTTGTGACATTCTTTTTCCATATATTTGCTGACTCTCTCTCTATATAAAACAAGACTTACTATGCTTGTTCCTCTACTATTGCTCCTCTTATTCTTATTCTCATATATAACCTACAAGCTGTTAAGAATCCTGAAACCTATCTTGCTTCTCTATTAAATGTTGGTAGCTTAGCTACTTTTACATTTGACCTTGTATTAAGTCTGGGCACTGTTCCTTCTACTTGTATTGCTTGGAGTTGTATTTGCATTAATACAAGCTGCTTTTGTTGTTGCCTAATAATAGTATGTAGTCTGTGTTATAATGACTTATAGTGTATAGTGGTAGTGGATTGTTAGGAGTTAGTAGTAATAATATTGGTGATATAGTTGATAGTAGTAGTACAATGTGTAATGGTGAATAGTAAGAGGATAGAGTAGAATTAGTATTGGTCTTACTCTCCAATCTGTATTCACTGTTTGACTCAATCCCACCTAATATTATCTACTGATTATCTATTTACTGCCTTACTAACCACTATCCTAATTGAATTTGATAGACTATTATTTCTAAGAAGAGAATTCCTAAGCTAGATAGAATCTGAAGGATTACTATCATTTCTCTGTATAGGTAGATTACAAAGGGATACTGTAACACAAGACTTCTATGTAAAAAGACTATCTAATAATGTCTACATAAGGTAGTATGTCTTACTATACTAGTAGGCTTTGGTACAACAAAACAACTAGATTTCTTCTACCTAGTTGGTATATCTCTTAAGTCTAGAGTCCAGCTATTTTTCTTGACTAGAGAGTAGTGTTGCCCCCTAGTCAAGAATGATAAGAGATTAAGTAGGAAAAGGCCCTGAGCTAGGTAGTTTTAAAAAGAATATTGAATCATAAGACCTTAAAGTAGGTCAAGTAAAAAAACCATGTATTAGGGTTAACATAATTGAATTTAATGGAGAACTCTGTATAGGATTGTCTACCTTACATACATAAGACTAATAGTTTGTACTCTACTACTTTAGCCTACTCTAAAGAACCATATGTCTGCCTTAAGGTTAATATGTGTTAGATATTATATAATATCATTTCTTCTAGAACCTTTTACTATTTTCTATTGTGACACATGATTGTGTGACATTGTGACTGTGACATATGTGTGGCACTGAATCATGTGAAACTCTAACCCCAATTCCAAAATAAAAAGTAAATTAAAGAGAAAATGAAAATAATAAAGAAAAATAAAATATAATCAAACTAAGTCCAACATTCATGATTCTAACACACTGCTGCTTCCAAAGACCCCATACCTGGAAGACATTCTAAGCCCTCCTGGACCCTATTGGTATTGATGGATAAGAAAAGTATAAGATAGAAAAGATTCTAGATAGCTATTGACATTGCAAAAGGTACCAGTACTTGATCAAGTAGAATGAATTTAGCTTAGAAGAATGCTTTGGGGGTATTTGCACTAGATAGAGTAGCAAAGTTCCATTGTCTCAATTTATGAGCTTTATGATTTATTCAAGTAATAGACTTCCAAAACATCAAGTTTTGACCTATACTGCTTACTTTAAGTTGTAGCAATCCTAAGAAAGGGGTGGATGTAGAGAGACAACAAACTATAAACTCTGAACCTTCAACAATGAAGTTTGTGAAGTCTGAGCTCTAATATAAGATAGCAGAATTTGTTGAACTCCCTCTAGTACTACCCCTATTAAACTCCAATCTCTACTAGTATTCTCCTAAATATTGTCTCATATTTCCAAATGCTACTAGATAAGTGCCTGATATTTATAGACATTATTTTAGATGTTTTCATTAGAGTGCTTAACTACCTAGATATTATCATTTCTAGCTTGGTTAGTACTGTTCTGCTAGATTGAAATATATTCCAGAAATATTTAGTAGAGCTGTCACCTCTAGGAGATCTCATTCTATTCTCTTAGGTTTTCTGGAGATAAGTCTTGTCTTCAGCATAATTTTCAATGTGTACTTAAGTTTCCTAGAGTAAACTCTATAAACTCTGTGGACTTATGCTGGTCACTCTAACATCTACTGCCTCCTTGGCCAAACTTGGGACTGGAGCATGTATTGTTCTTCTGTCCTATCAGTGTTTGTATTTAACCTTGGAGCCAAAACTCCTGTTTCTCTCCTTTTTTGCAATCTTTCTTTCTCCTTTCTACTTTCTCTTCAATGTCAGTTAAGGTTTGTAGCTCTTTTATATCACTATTTGATGGTCTAAGGAGATTGCTCTGCCTCCATAAACTTTCTTCTGATTGTCTTATTTATCTCTTGCTTGAATTCTTCTACCAATACTCTTTCTTCAAAACTACTTCCTCTTACTGCCTTCTTGAATTCCTGTACAAACTCCTCCATTATTCTTCTTCCCTATTCTACTAACCCTCTTCTAAACTCCATCTTCAAATCTGCCAAGAAATCTCCTACTAATACATACTTGATATTTCCACTTTCTAGGTCTTCTATTATATTTTTCTTCTAGATATCTACTAATTCTCCCTATATATATGATAATACTCATTGTATTTGTTCTTCTACTAATGTTCCACTCAGCTTCATCTGAATATATGGCCTACAGGCCATTAAGAATCCAGATTCTTTGCCTATCTCTCTATTGAATATTTGTAGCTTGGCCACTTCTACATTTGACTTAGTATTAGGTTTGGGTGCTACCATTCTGCCCATTGCTACTATTTATGCCTATAATACTGCTACCTGCTTTTACAAAACTGCTGCTTGATCCATGTGGATGTATGGTGGTGGTTGTGTAGGCAGACAGGAGATAGGGACCAATGGAGAAGAGATAGAACTGCTCTTGCTCTTGCTTTTATATTCTAACAATAACAAAATTCTTGGTATGTGCTAGTAGGCCCTCTTCTTGTCCCACCTTATACTTACTACTGACTATCTGTCTACCAACTACTAAGTGTAAATAATCTTGCTCTAAGAAGAGATATCATACTTTAGGCAGTACTTTGAGAGTGACCATCATTTTCCTGTATATACAGGTCATAAGAGAACACTGCAGCATAAAACTTCTACCATGAAGAAAGTCTAGCTACCACACCTACTTAAATGATGAGTAATGTCTAATCAGTGGCCTGAGTTTGATTATTGATATCCACAACTCCCTATACCAAGCAGCTGGTTTTTCTTAAGCTTAAGATCTAGCTAATTTAGTAGTAATTGATCTAAGCTAGTCATACACTTAAGATGGGAAGAGAGTGAGTGTTGAGAGGGCCTTGTGTTGGGCAGTCTTAGAGAAGAGTTATTAAGTTCTAATATTACTACTTAAATTCCTTAGAGTTGGGTTAAAAGGTAAACCTTATATTGGATCAATATAAGAGAACATTATGAAGTTCCTAGCACAAAGTATCTACCTTTTATATACACTAACTAGTTGGTTTGTGTGCAACTTTATCCAGCCTACTCTAAAGGCCTTGTATATTCCATGAAGTCAACATCCAATTCCATCATCATTTCCAAGCCTAACAAGGCTTTGTATAACTCTTTTAAGATGTTCAGATCATTGTCCTATTAAACACACTTAACAAGCTTATCAAGAAAGTTATTAGTGAAAGACTTCAATTCCAATTGACCTCAAAGAATTTTATCCATTCTTGTTAACTAGGTAGATTGAAACAATGTCATACTTAGATGTAGGAGTTATTCTTACACATCTTATTTGTGTGGGATAAGTTAAAAATCTCTCAACAAGCACCTTGGTATTTGATTTTGCTTAATTTTTTCCTTTATTAAACTATTGTTTACTCCTATTAATCTTAGGAAAAGTAGGTTTTGATTTAAAAATCTCAATATTCTTCCAAGATTATCTAGTAGATAGAAAAACAAAATATCTTTGAAACAGTTCCTCTTCTTCTTCTTTTAACATTGATATTGGTGTTGGATAGGGTTCTATCCTTTCTCCAATTTCATCTGTTCTATATCTTTCTCCAATTTTCTATATTTTTTAAAAAAGAATTCAAAATCTAAAAATCCCAATTTCCATTCTCTCTTTTATAGATGATGGTCTTTTTATTGCACAGGATAAATCTTTAACAGTTTCAAACTCTTATTTATTTTGTAGCTATCATGTCATGTTCTTACTTCTTGAATAGTTTAGACTTGTCATTAAATATGGGAAAACTTCTGTTTTTCACTTTTCTAAGTCATATAGATTGTTCAATCCTTCTCTACTAAATCTTACTTCTTTAGATAGTCCTATTCTCCACCTCAAAAAAATGTGGTAATATTTCGAATTCATTTTTGATAGAAATCTAATGTTATAACAACATATCAAATTTTATGTGAACAAGGCTTTATCAACTGTCAAGTGCATAAAATTGCTTGAATACTTATCAAGAGGTCTTATTTCTACCCAGAAGTGTCTTTTATATAGAAGCTGCATACTTCTAATTGCACTTTATAGCTTTTAACTGTAGTTTTACAACAAAGCACTATTGGTATATTCTCTTATGGAACTCAGGAAAATACAATAAAGAGTTTTCATTTGAATACTAGGAGCTTTTCATACCTCTTCTACAATTAGTATCAAAGCCATTGCAGGTTTTATCCCAATTCATTTGTACTTACAAAAGCTTAGTGGTAGATTCCAATTAAGAATGTAGTCTCTACTAATGAATCATATTCTCAAGTTTATGTTGAAATCAAGATATTTTGATAACAGCATTCATTGTTTTTCACTTGGAAATCTAACTCCCAAACAGTAATTGAATCTCAAAAG
>Ga0157358_1000621_pt1 | contig 14938 bp, 17 predicted proteins | sample AttcapACBM2_FD_111484 | JGI IMG/M metagenome (GOLD analysis project Ga0157358, IMG submission 111484) | Fungus gardens microbial communities from leaf cutter ant in Botucatu, State of São Paulo, Brazil - Atta capiguara ACBM2 | ecosystem: Host-associated > Fungi > Mycelium > Unclassified ...
ATAGAAGGACCTGAAGTAGAAATAGTAGAAAAGATAAAAAAAAACTAAGGGAAAGAATAAAGAGATAGTTAGAGTAGTAGAGAAAATGAAGAAGGCAAGGATAAAGATATTGCAAGAGGGTCTTTTTTCTCACTCCTCTCTACTTGTAGCTTATGTATTAGTCTAAAAATATAAGAAATAAAACTAGAAAATGAAGCTGAAACTATAATGCAGTCTGTTAAGGCTTCATAAGTATATAGCCATTTCTTTATTTATAACCCAATATCAATCTAATGATTGATCTTTACTTTTGAAAGCCCATTATATGCTTTTTTTCCATTTCAATAGCTACTCATTTCCATTTCCTCATTCTGAACTTTTTCAGCTTCTGATTTGATGGGTACCTGCCTTATTTAACTATCCAAATACATGTAACTCAATAAAACTTCCTTATAAATGCCTGCAGCTCATAGCTAGTCATTTACAAGTGGCATTACTTGTTCCTAAAGACCCCTCTTACTTGTGATCTAGTTTGGTTAATGGTTACCATACCATCTCTTGATTGCTGTTTGCTTAAGAGAATCTGAGGCATCATCTAGAAGTATAATGTCTTCTCACTAATACTTTCAAAGAGATCTTATATACTCATAACCTTAGAAAATTACATATTTTTCACAAGAAAGTGTTTTCTGATGTAATAATGCTAATAAGGCTCTCTCTACAATTAATAACATAAAAATGTCAGAGAATTCCAACAGGGATTTGTCACCAATCCACAAATAGCTACTATATAGAATATGTGTTCTTTCCATTGTATTATATGGATTTCAACTTTGATACTTCAAAGAAGTGTTTTTGTACCAATTTCTCAAGAAATTGAGGAAAATACAGAGAAGAGTAGCATTATGGATCATAAAAGTATTTCATATGCTACCAACTTGGGGAATTAAGACCATAGCTAGGCTTATTCCTATTTATCTCTATCTCAACAAAATCATCAGATATCACTATTTATGAGTGGTATCTCTCTAAACAATATATAATCAATACTCTTATAGACAAACATCATTCCAAGATGGCTATATCTTATCTCATGATCAAGTAGTATTCAAAAATCAAAAGTCCTATAATAGACATCAACAATCATTTAAAGTATTATCTTCTTTTAACAGTTTGAACAAGGAACTTTCTTCCAGATTCCATTTAGTAGATACTTTTTCAGATTGTTTTTCTTTTCTTTCAGTAAATCAAAAGGATTCTGATACATTGACTTCTCATGATAACAAACTCATCAATATCTTTGAGAATTTGCTTATAAATCAAGACAATGTACTCATCATTACAAATGCTAGTATTAAGAATAATGTTGCCACCTTGGTCTCTCATATATATATAGGGGATAGAAAGTCATTGCTATAAATATAACATTGACAAAAGCTGAACTCTTTGCCATTGGACATAGGATAAATCATGCAGTACAATTATAAAATATTAATCATATCATCATTATCACTAATACAATTCTGGTTGCTAAACAACTTTTTAACTTATCTGTCTACCAATATCAACTTTACTCTATTGTGATATATAAGAACCTTAAGTATTTCTTCAAAAAGAACTCAAATAATGTGATTGCTTTTTGAAACTATCCAGATAGCATCAAGTGGCCACTACATCTCCTATTGAATACAAAGTCAAAACACATAAAAATTGATCTCATATTCCTAAGTAAAATGTCATGGGAGTTTAGCAGGAAAGAAGAATGTGATGCTATAGTTAAGCAATAGCAAATGTATTTTCAAGCATCAGAGTATAAGAGAAGAAACTTCCTGGAATCAAACAATGATAATGATTAACCTATTTGTCTAACATACTCCAAGAATGGTACTTGGCTAAAGTATTTTAGTTTATCAAACTTAATGTGTACTTGTATTACAAGACTAATCATGAATCATGCTCTTATTAGCAAGTATAAGCTTAGATTCTTTTCTCAAAAACCCTTCACATGTATGTGTAGAGAGTATCCTATTGAAATGAGAAGACACATGTTATTTGATTGTGTGTAATATAATAAGTCTTGGAATCCAAAGAGGAAATCTCTCAAGGATATTCTTATGTTTTTAGAGTTCAATTCTAGAGTGTTTTGTTTCTAGAATAGCATTACTTAGGACTACTTAGTCTTTTATTTTCCTTTTATTTATTTATTTCTCTTCTTCTTTTCCTTCTTCTTTTCTTTTCTCTTTAATTAAGTAATTACATTGTATAGTTACTACAGTCTACTATTGTATTCTGTGTAATAAATTGTTGATTTTTATTAATTTAAAAAAGAAATCTATAACAGAGTATAATATATAAAAAAAATAAAGAGTGAAGGAAGTAGTAGCAGAGTTCAAGGAAAAGCTGAGTATAGAAGTTAGAAAACAAGAAAAATTAGATATGATATGAGAATAAGATTTCAGGAGAAAAGAGTTACCAGAGAAGTATATAGTAAAAATGTTATATAAATAAGATAACAGAAAGTTTAAGGAGGAGTACTTAAGAAAGTTAGAGAGAAACCTTAAAAGAGAAGTAATATTATAGGTCTAGAAAGTAGTAGAAAGTTCTAGTATAATAATGTTAGAGAATATAGCTATTAAGACTTAGGCTCAAGGATTAGAGCAAAAGAATAATCCTTGTATTGGATAATATAAGAGAACTCAATGGAGTTCCTAAGTATAATTTGTCTACATTATATACACTGAACTCATAGTTTATACTATACTAGCTTAACCTATTCTAAAAAGCATATGTTTGCCTTAAGGTCAATATGTGTAATACATGTTGTATGATGTTATTGTTCTAAAACCTTTTACAATACTCTTTGTAACACATAATCATGTGACAGTGACTTGTGATATCATACTAATCCTTAATTCTGAGTCCAAAATATAAAATAAATGAAAAAGAAAATAAAGTGAGAAAATTGTCATATCCCAAACATGTCTAAGACATGTTTGACTTCAATACAACATCAAATACCTGTGGTTATTTGGCCTTATTTGTGCCCCAAACTCCATTGGTAATTTGGTACTTTATAACAGACTTAATTCCACCAAAAGTCTGCAGTTATTTCACTTTATTTGAGTCAAAATCTGTGATCATATTCATCTTTGTTCATTGCCTAATTATCTTCTTCAAACTCCATAAATTTACTTGGACTTTATGTGGAGTTTTCCCCTCTTCAAATCTAAACTCCTATATAGTGTTTCACTAATAAAACACTTGTTCGGAGATCTGTTTTAGTTACTCCTTTTGTTATTTTATGTATTTAAGGCTGGTGATCTCTTTGTAATAGCTAGTCTGATAATTAACTCAAGTTAACACTAAATCTCCAGTGTCAATGATGACATACTTTACTCCTCTCTTTACAACTCCTTACAAGACTATTCTCTGAAATTGCGACCATGTGGCTTGTAGGAGGCACAACACATAAGTTGAGGCCAAGGTCGTTCCAACAAGTCTACATCACCAAGCTTATCACATAAAGTTTCTACACTCTGTACATATCTGAGCTAACTTTGTAGACTTTTACTTTCAAGTATGAACTGCACCTAACAAAAATAAAATGAAAATAAATAGAGTCTACTATCTTCAACTCTAATATTACCCCTGTTAGAGTTGAAGACAGTGAATGTTAACTATCTTTTTCATCTTTATTTTCTTTTTCTTTATTTTCTATTTTGGAAACTTAGGGTTAGGGCTAGTGTGACATCATAATGTCACATATTGGTTACATATCACATGACACAGTCACAGTCACATGATCACATGTCACACTGGAAGGGTAATATCATATAGCATATATAATACATATTGACTTTAAGGCAAATATATGGCTATTTAGGGTAGGTTAGAAGTAGAGTAGCACAGACCATGAAGTTCCAGTATATAAGGTAGATAATCCTGTATGGAGTTCTCTATTGAGTTCTCTTGTGTAAACCCTATACAAGATTCCTTTTCCTGACCCACTCTAAGATCTTGAGATTATAACAACCTCTCTTTCAAGATTTCTTCTCTAAAGAAACTGACTTCCATTTTGAACAGTTTCTCTTTAACTTTTTCAGATATTTCTCTTTAAATTTTCTCTTATTCTATCCATACAACATCTTTACTGTATATTTCTCTGGTAACTCTCCCCTTCTAAAGTCTTTTTCTTCTACTATATCTAACTTCTCTTGTGATCTTCATGAGATACTTTGGTTATTTTGACTAGTGGTTATCACAACAGTAGAACTTGACTTTCTACAAGGATACTACATTATGCAATCTCTTCATTCTTTTCTTTACTCTTTACTTCATCCTTGATCAAGAGACAGCTTAGTCCTTTAATCAAGAATATATAGCCAAGCTCTAGGCTTAAGAGGTATATTAGCCAGGTAAAAATAGCTTGGCTGTTCAGTTACACTATAGCTAGTGGGTTATAGTACAACCTACTAGCATATATTAGATGTTATGTAACATCTTTTGTGGATGTGGTAGATAGTTTATTCAAGTAGAAGGCTTGTACTATAAGTTTTTTTGTAACTTGTTTATATAGGTTATCTAGTAAGAAAATATCTAGTTTAGAAATTCCCTTCTTAGAGATATTAGTATAACAGTTCAATTAGGACAGTAGTGTCAAAGATGAAAGCAGTAGACTTAATTTATTTTTCTTTTCTTTTCTATTTTTATTTTTCTTTTTATTTTCTTTTCTATTTTCTATTTTTAGAACTAAGGTTAGAGTTAGAGTGATGAGATCATGCTGTCATACATCAGTCACATCAGATGACATGGTCACAGTAACAGTCACAAGTCATATGATTCATAGAAAGATATAGAAGGTTCTGGAAAGATGATGTTATACAACATGTGTAACACATGTTGACCTTAAGGCTAACATATGGTTGTTTAGGATAGGGTAGAAGTAGCTAGCATAGACCATGTGGATTTAGTATATAAGGTAGACTATCTTGTATAGAGTTTTCTATTGAGTTCTCTTGTATTAACCCTAATACAAGGCTTTCTTTTGACCAGCTCTAAGATCTTAAGTTCATAACAAGTAGTTAGTAAGGCAGTAAATAGATAGTCAGTAGACAATGTGAGGTTGGGTAAGAATATCAGCTAGTACTTATAGAGGAATGATTTTGGAAATATTGTTTTAAAGATTGTCAGACACCGTAGCAATAGTGTTAAATCTAAAATTGTTTTCAAATAAGAATATGGAAAAGTTGATCAAAGATGTAGGAGAAGAAGAAGCAATGAGAATATTGGCATAATTAATGGAGAATTAGAATAAAGTATTTGAATTAAAAAACAGTTGTTGTTGTAGAAAGAAGACAGAGAGAACAGAAAATAAAGTAGAGGAGAAGAGAATACAATGAGAAGTAGAAAAACAAAGAATAAAGAAGAAGAAAAGAAAGAAAAGAGAAAGAAATAGATAATGAATGAAAAAGGGTAGATGAGATAAGAATAAGGAGAGCAGAAAAAGAATAGAAAAAACAGAAGGCATAAGGGAAAAAGAGAGAAAGAAATAGTGAGATAATGATGGAAGAGGGATTAATACAGATGCCCTCAAACAAATTTGAAGTATTAAAAAGCAAAGTAATGAATATAGGAGAAGAAAGTGGAAAGAAGATAGAAAAAGATAGAAAATCAATTTTGAAAGAAGAAAGATTAAAGAAGGAAAAACCAGTAGAAGTATGAAAGATATGAGTAGAGAATAGTGGCAATAATGTAGAAAAGAAAAAAAGTTGTTGAGAAAGGTGACAGTAAAAATAGGGTTGAAATAGGAGAATGATGATGAAGAAATCATTGTAGAGACAATGTTATACAGTATAGTGACAGGATTGGTGATAAGTTTGGAATTTGTGAGAAAGAATATGTTTAAGATGAAAAAGTTGGAGAGGCTAATTTATATAAGAAATGTAAATAGTATCATTAATCATGAAGAACCAATAGATTACATGGTAGAGGTAAAATTGTTTTATAGAGAACATAAGGAGAGAACAGAAATATATGTAATAAGAAGATAAAAGTAAAGTATAATATTAGGAATGTTATGGCTGGCATGCCACAATTCTGAAATTGATTGGAAAACTAGAAAGGTAAAGATGACAAGATATACAGATGAGTGTAGGAAGCAGTAGAAGGCAAAGTGAACAAAGCCAGAATAGCAGAAATAGAAGAAGAAAGAGTAGAAAAAAGAAAAGAAAAAGAAAAAGAATGAAAAAATACAGATAGCAAGAATGATAGAGGAAAAACAGGATAAAGAGGAAGATATGATTAGAACAGTGGAGAAAATGGTTTCTAAAAGTTTCTTTCAATATTTGAAGGTGTTTGAGAAGAAGGAGTTAGAGAGGATGCTAACAAGAAAGATATGGGATTATGCTATAAATCTCAGAGAAGGCTTTGTTTCAAAAAAGAAGAAGATATATCCATTGTTGAGAATAGAAAGGAAGGAAGTACAGGAATTCATGAAGAATCAGTTGAGAAAGGGATATATTTGACTATTAAAGTCACCACAGATATCACTTGTATTCTTTGTACCAAAGAAGGATAGAAAGAAGAAAATAGTGCAAAACTATCAATACTTGAACAGTTGGATAATCAAAAATAATTACTCATTGCCACTGATTTTGGATCTGATAGATAATATAGAGAAGAAGGTATTTACAAAGATAAACCTGAGGTAGAGTTATAATAATGTGAGGATTAATGAAGGAGATAAGTAGAAGGCAGTATTCTCAATGTCAGAGGGTGTCTTTAAGCCAACAGTAATGTTCTTTGGGTTGATAAACTCACCAGCAACTTTTCAGACAATAATAAATAATTTGCTAAGAGATATGATAGAAGCAGGAGATATAGTAGCATTTATTGATTATGTAATGGTGGAAATAGAGATAGAGGAAGAACATGATGATATTGTGGAAGAAGAACTGAGAAAAATGGTAGAAAACAATTTATTTGTAAAACCAGAAAAATGTATGTGAAAAGTTAGGGAAGTTGGGTTTTCAGGAGCAGTGATAGAACCAGACAGAGTAAAGATGGAGAAGGAGAAAGTTTAGAAAGTAGTAAATTGGCCAGTGCTGAGAAGTGTGAAAGATGTACAGAAGTTTTTGAGGTTGGCAAATTATTATAGATATTCTATCAAAGATTTTGCAAGGATGGAAAAACTTCTATATAAGATGATGAAAAAAGATATGAAGTAAAATTTGGGAGAAAAGCAGCAGAAAGTGTTTGAGAAGTTGAAGAAGAAGTTTACAATGGTGCCAGTCTTGATAACATCAGACTTGGACAAGGAAATGAGAGTAGAGATGGATGCATGAGATTTTGCTATGGGAGAAGTGTTGAGGAATGATGAGTGGCAAATTGAAGATGGGTTAGTATTGAAAGAGGAAACAGTATATGTTCCAAAGGATAAAGAGTTAAATTGGAGATTATTTGGCTACATTAATAGTAGAATATAGAGAGCAGTGGAAGACAGTAGAATTGGTCACTAAAATTATTGGTGGCCAGGAGTTATGAAGGAGGTGAAGTGGTATGTAGAGGGATGTAATCAGTGTCAGAAGATAAAGAATAGAACAGAGATGCCAGCTGGAAAATTAAGATCAAACATAGTGCAAAAAAACTATAGCAACATATATCAGTGGACTTTATAACAAAGTTACCAGTATCTAGGGGTTATGACTCAATTTTAGTATTATGTGATAGGTTTTTAAAAATGTTACATTTTATTGTAACAATAGAAAAAATTACAGTAGAAGAGTTAGCAAGATTGTTTAGGGATAATATGTGAAAGTTGCATAGGTTGCTGAAAAATATGATTCCAGATAAAGGGCCTTAGTTTACAGTGAAGGAGTTGAACAAAATGTTGGAGATAGAAACAAAACTATCAATAGCTTTTTATCCACAGATAGACAGACAGATAAAGAGGACAAATCAAGAGCAGAAGCAGTATCAATAAATATACATCAATTATAGGCAAAATAATTAGTTGGAATAGTTGGCAACTGCAGAGTTTGCCTTCAACCACAAGGTATATACAACAACAAAGTTATCACTGTTTAAAGTTAACTATGGACAGAAGTTAAGGATAGGCTTTGATATCAAAAAATAGAAAAGTATGTAAAGGCAGAAGAGTTTGTGAAGGAGATATATAACAAAACTACTCTGAACAAATTCAACTGGCTTCAGAAATATAGTATAAATAGGAATAGAAAAGAAGTGGTAGAGTATAAGGTGGGAGATAGGGTGTTGTTAAGTATGAAGGATTCAATATGGCAGATGAGAAATAAAGAGATGAAGAAGTTAACAGAGAAGTTTATAGGGTCTTATAAAATAAAGAAAATTATATCAGAGAATATGGTGGAATTGGAGTTACTGGTATCAATGAAAATTTACCTGGTAGTTAATGTGAGTAGGATAGCATTGTATTAGGAGCAGATAGAGAGATAAAAAAAGATTCCACCTCCTCTAGTAGAAATAGAGAAAGAGAAAAGTTGAGAAGATATTAAATAGGAGAGATATGAGGGAAAAACCAAAGTATTTGGTTAGGTGGAGGGAGTATACAGTGGAAAAAGATACTTGGAAGGGATTAAGAAATTTAGAAAATGCAATAGACTTAGTGGAAGAATTTGAGAAGGAGATTAGAAAGGAATAGATAAAAAGAATATAGATAAGAAAGAAGAAGGGAAAGGAGAGAGCATTAAATTCAGAAGCAGAGATGTTTAAGAGGAGTGAATTACTGGAGAAGTATATGGCAAAGATTTTGTTTGGATGGAACAATAGAAAGTTTGAGAATAAGTATTTGAAAAAATTAAAAAGAAGTTAGGTAAGATGAAAAGGAAAATTAAGGCAAGTTTCTCTGGAGACAGAACCTTAAGGAGGGATACTGTCATAGTATACTCAAACCCTTATATTTTACTTTTTATTTAATTTAATTTAATTTCTTGAATGATGAAAAGGCATATGATTGCTGTTACATGATACATCACATGACATGATTTCATAGGCCTAGAATCTGGAAGAAGAGTCTGAAAGAATGATATTAAGGTACATGTCAATAGCATATTTACCTTATGGAGTATATATTATATATAGTATAGAAATACATTAGGGACTTAATATTGAGTTCTCTTGTGATCTCTATAAAATACTTTATCTTTAAGTTTACTTAGTAGTCTATTGGTCATCTTGACTAGTGGTTGCCACAACAAATTCTCATTGATGTGGGCAGTTATAATTTAACTGCATTAGTAAAGACTACTTCATCAATGATATATGAACTGACATATCAATCCACTTATTTGCTAGCTGTTTCTTAAATACCAGATTCTTTGTACTTAACATCACTTTATCTCTTTTCTTTCATTCTTCAGTCTCTCTTCTTCCCTTGTCTACTTGCTACTTCATTTATTTCTGTGTCTTTCTTAATGCTACTATAGTCTATTCCTGCAAGTTCTGTTGCTTTCTCCACTTTTCCTTTTCTTCTTATATCTGATTCTATTCTAAATTCTCTACCATAGTTTGCTATAAACAGAGATACTTTGGTTGTTGAATATGTCTTGTTGTTTACTACAAACTCAGCTATTGCTAACCATTCTAGCTAATTCTTTTTCCTATGATCAACAAAGAACCAAAGATATTATTCTAACTCCTGGTTCATTCATTTAGTTTGACCATTTGTTTGTAGATGGAACAATATCAACAACTTTGTTTCAATACCCAGCATTCTATTCAACTTCCTGGTCAACTCTACCATAAAGAGTGGTCCTCTATCACTAATCACACTCTCTGGTAGCTCATGCAACTTCCACACATTATCTCTAAGCAGTCTTGCCAACCCTTCTATCAATGTTTCTTCTATAGTTGCTACAAAATGTGCCATTTTGATAACCTATTGCAAATTACTAGAATCATATCTTTCCTAGTTACTAACAGCAACTTAGTGATAAAGTCAACCATCAAATATGTCTACAGTTTTTCTGAAACTTTGTTTGCTATAAACTTTCCCACTAGTGCTTTTGTTCTGTTCTTCATCCTCTGACACATATTATAACCATCCATATATTTTTCTATATTTTTAGTTATCCCTAACTACCAGTAATTTCTTGTCACCAATTCTATTATCTTTCATCTTCCTCCATGTCCTGCCATTGGTATATCATGATGTAGCTAGATTATCTCTATCCTTAGCTCCTCATTCTTTAGCACATAAATCTTTCTCTCTTTCAACACTAAATCTTCTTTTACCTGCCATTCTTCTCCCCTTAGTATTTTTACTTCTGCTTTCTTCATCTCCTCTACTACTTTAACTACTTCTTTGTCTTTATCTCTAGTTATTTTTATTTTTTATAATATTTCTACTTCAGGTTCTTCTTCTACTTCTACTAAGTTATAAATCTATTGTTCTTTAATTAATGTCTAATTCTCATTGTTCTTTTCTACTCTCACTTTCCAGTCCAGTCTCTTACTAAGTCCATCTGCTTTTTCTATTTTTGTTTCTGGTACATGTTTTAAGGTAAAGTCAAATCTTGATAGGTAAAGTGCTTAATGAGCTTACCTTCTGTTCAACTTTTGTGCTTTCATGAAGTATTCTAAATTCTTGTGGTCTGTTCAGACCTCAAACTTAAATTGTGCACCCTCTAATCAATGTCTCCAGTTTTCTAGTACTCTCATCATTACCAATATCTCCTTATTATGAATCTTATAGTTTCTCTCTGTTTTAATGAGATATTTTGAGAGATAAGCTACAGGTCTTCATTTCCTATCTTCACACTCCATAGATAAAATACCTCCCATTATATAATCTGATGTATTAACTTCCATCCTCTTTTATCTAGGTCTGGTGCTGTTAACACCAGTTCTTTTGTAAACCTTTTCTTTAACTTCTTAAATGCCTTCTCTTGTTTCTCCATCTAATTCCACTTCTGATCCTTTTTTACCAGGTTGTACAATGGTCTGGCTATAGATGTGAAATCTTTAATGAACTACCAATAGTAATTAGTTAGTTCTAAAAACTTCTGTATATCCTTCACTACCTTTAGGGTTAGCCAATCTAACACTCCCTTCACTTTTTTTCCTCCATTTTTATCCCTTCAGGTCTAATTACTACTCCTAAAAATCCTACTTTCCTAACCTTTTACTTGCATTTTTCTAGTTTTACACATAAATAATTCTCTATCAATCTCTTTACTACTTTTTCTACTATCTTGTCATGTTCTTTCTCTTCTTCTTGTTGTAGCAACCACTCGCCGGAACGGCACTTGTAGTTTGCTTACTTCAGCAAAGCTCTTAGTTGGCTATCTAGTAGTGGGGATTACAAGAGAACTTGACAAGGAGCTCTTGCTGTATTGATCTTCTATATATACTACAGGCTTCTGGTCTGTGCTACAACAATGTATCTACCTCATGTCCTATTACTCATCCACCATGTGTCTACCTTAAGGCCACCGTGCCATATATATGTGCTCTGACATCATACCTTTAATCTCCGCTATATATATGCACACTATGAGGAACCCATGTTCCTTGACATCACTCCTAACCCTAACTTCTTCTAGACTCTTCCCAATCCTTCTAGACCCTAAGTCCTTCCAGACTGCTCCAGACTCTGTCACATGACTTCTAGGTCACGTGCCTATCTCCTATCTCTCTTCCGTTGTAGACTAATAATTATCACTACAATATATACTTGTTCAAACCCTAACCCTAGTCCAAGTCTGTCCACACTCTCATCTTATAACACTTCTGTTCCTACTATAACATCATCAATGAAGCTTGCTACTTCTCTAGTGTTGATCAAGTCCTATAAAATCTTATTTATCATTGTTTGGAATGTTGCTGGAGAATTTGTAAGTTCAAAGAACATTATAGTTGGTTCAAACACTCTTTCTAGAGTCATGAATGCCATCTTCCACTCATCTCCTTTCTTTATTTATATATTATTATACTTCCATTGTAAGTTCAACTTTGTAAATACTTTCTTAGTACCTATGTTTTCTACAATATCTGAAATAAGAGATAAAGAATAGTTATTTTTAATGGTCTATTCATTTCAATATCTGTAGTCTTGTACAATATACTTCTTATTATCATTTTTCTCTACAAAAAACACTAGTGTCATTTGAGATAATTTCAAGGGTCTAATATATCCCTTCCTCAGTTATTTTTCAATAAAATTGTGTACTTCTTCTCTCTTTTCTTTTGACAATAGATATATCTTTTCTTTTCTCAGTACAAATCTCTCCTTCACTTCTATTATATGATCCCACAGCTTCTTTGTTGGCATCCTCTCACTTTTTTTCTTTCCAAAGATATGGATCTATTTGTAGAAATTTTGAGGAACCAATTTCTTGGCCTCTTCTCCAGACTTTACTACTTTCTCCTTATCTTTCTACACCTCTGCCACTTTCTTTACTTCTATTGTTTTCTCCTTTTTCAGTTTTTTTCCTTTTCTTTTCTTCTTCTTTTCTCTGTTCTCTCTCTTCTTATTTCTTTCTTTCCTTCTCTTTTTTCTCTTCCTCCTTTTGCTTCTGCCATCCTGACTTTTCCTACTTTGGTCTTTACTGCTTTCCACACTTCTCTGAATATCTTGTCATTTTTACCTCTTCTATTCTCCAGTTGATCTTAGGATGGTGGCAAACCAACCATAGCATTCCCAAAATCTCACTTCACTTCTAACCACCAATCACATTGATTTACATTTTTTCTCTATGTCCCTGATTATAGATATTCACCTCTACTGTATGTTCAATAGGCTCTTTCTTGTTAAAGGAAGTATTTACATTTCTCACATATATTAGTCTTTCTATTTTTTTAAACTTAAACTCCTGCTTTCTTGCAAAGTCTAAACCCATAACCAGCCTATTGTTCTATTATCCCACAATACCTCCACTGTCACTCCTTCCTGAGTATCAATTCTCTCTAGGCTAATCTTCACCATCACTTCTCTCAACATGTTTCTATTGTCTAGATTGTAGTAGGATGTATTTTCTATTACTCTAGAGAGTGTTGCAAGCCTATTGTTACTACTAAAACCTAATTAAGAACCATTAGGTTCTTTTCCCCATTTAAATTACTCAAGTTGCTCTGATTAACCCATACTTGAGTTTTCTCCCTCTTTCCATAATTTTCCTATTCTTACAATTTCTTGCTAAATATCCAAAATCTTTACAGCTATAACAGTTACTATTGCAGTCTACCTTCATTATATATGGGTCACATCTTGGCATGAACTCTATCCACTGTTGTTGCAGGTTTACAATGACTATATTTGTTCTTTCTACTTACTCTATTGGAGTAAGCTCTACTGGTGCCCACTGTTAGACTTTCTGTCTTCTTAGCCAAATTTGATACTGTAGCATCTATTACTATTATATCTCTGTGATGTTTACTGCTATATTTTGTCTTGGTGCTAAAGATTCTGTTTCTTTCCTACTTCTCAACCTCTTTTCTTCTCTCCTACTCTCCCTTCAATGCCTGTCCAAATTTACTGCTCTTTCATACCACTGTTCAATGCTCCTTGGAGGCTTTTCTGCCTTCATGAGCTTCCTTCTGATTGTTTCATTCATTCCTCTTTTAAACTCTTCAATCAATAGTCTTTCTTCATACCTACTTCTTCTTACTACTCTTCTAAACTCTTGGACAAATTCTTCTCTTGTTTTTCCTTCTTGTTCTACCTTCTTCAACTCTGTCACTTTTATCATCTCATCATCTCCTCCACTGAATTCTTCTTTTAAATCTAACAAAAACTCTCCTACTATTGCATAACTCATGTTTTCACTCCTCAAATCTTCTGTAATATTCTCCTTCCAGATATCCACTGACATTTCTGGCATATATAATAAGACCTATTGTATCTGGTCCTCTACTGAATTATTTCTCATCTTTATTATGATAAATAACTTGTATGCCATAAGAAAATCTAATACCTTTCCTGCTTTCCTATTGAATGTTGGTAGCTTAGCCATGTTTACATCTGACTTAGTGTTAGTATTAGGTCAAGAGAGCACTGCTTCTTCTTCTTCTAGACTAGCTTGAGCAATTAGCACCTGTAAGGCTACTATTTGCTTTTGTTGTTGTCTTACTAACTATTCTAAATTTATTGAGCCATATTGACTCATGTTGTAATAAATGAAAGTGAATTAATTAGGGTTGGTGAAAGTAGTAGAGGTGTAAAAGGTGATGAAGTATATAGAAGTAAGATGAAACTAGTACTGGTTTCCTCTTCTAACTTGTAATCTGAACTCAACTCAATCTTTGTAAGTATTAGCAGTACTCTTCTTATCCATCTCACACTGTCTACTAACTATCAAAACTACCAACTACTGCCTTAACAAAATTATAAATGATTTTAACAGTCATTTTACTCCAAACAGAGTTTGAAGAATACCTACTATTCTCTTACATAAACAAGTTACAAGTAGACTTACAGCACAGAGCTCTTACATGAAAGATATAAGTAACTACTTGAAATCACCTATTTAAACAATGAGTAATGTCTAGATAGCAGTCTGGGTCTGGTCACTACTGTCTACAACTGCTTATACTAAGCAGCTAGTGTTATAAGACGAGAGTATGGACAGACTTTGGCTAGGGTTAGGGTTAGCCAGACATAGATAAGATAGTATTCTATTAGTCTATAATGGAAGAAGAGCATGTGACTTAGAAGTCATGTGATAAAAGTCTAGAGTGGTCTGAAAGGACTCATGGTCTAGAAGGATTGGGAAGAGTCTAGATAGGAGTTAGGGTTAGGAGTGATGTCAAGGGACATGAGTTCCTCATGGTGTACACATGGTGCACATATGGTGACAGAGATTAAAGAATATGATGTCAGGGCACATGTACACGGCATGGTGGCCTTGAGGTAGAAGCATGGTGGATGAGTAATAGGACATGAGGTAAAGGCATGAACATAAGAGCCAGTAGATATTGTTGTAGC